>ERZ778503.52-NODE-52-length-91918-cov-14.065892_pt1 | contig 91918 bp, 80 predicted proteins | sample MGYA00510047_ERZ778503 | MGnify/ENA primary metagenome ERZ778503 (study PRJEB29527, sample SAMN07138965) | mouse gut metagenome | material: feces | host: mouse | place: China:Nanjing | collected 2016-01-25 ... | reverse complement strand
GCAACCGTCTGTGTATCTATACGTTACAAATCAAACTGTCAAACTCAGGAAGTTACTTATTTGTGATGAACTCCACAAAACGCGGCTCTCGGTTTTTATTTTTTTAACACAGAGACCATAAATTGGGGCTATCTGCCGATTGACAGATAGCCCCAATGAGAAATCCATACTGCGCACAAATCAATGAGGCCGAATATTGGATGTGGCTTATTTCTTATGTGGCATCATGGCGAGCCATTTTCGATATCCGAAAATGGAGATGACTGTATAAACCCCATACAACACGCAATAGAAATACAGCCCTTTGTAAAAATACAGGCCACAACATACAATGTCTACAATGAACCATATCAGCCATTGCTCGACATATTTGCGGGCCAACATCCACAATCCTACAATTGACAATGATGTCGTGAAAGCATCGGCCACAGGTACAGTCGAGTCGGTGAATCTCACCAGCAGCCACCATAATGCCACCCACAACGTGCAGGAGGCTGCCGCAATCAACCCCCACTCCTTTACTGGTGTATGGGTGATTGGACGGCGGGAGCTTCCACTCTCTGTCGCGGATGGACATTCTTTGGATTCCGACGGTTTGCGCGGAGCCGTTTTCCCACTCCACGACCAAAATCCATATATCGCTATCAACAGGTAATAGATGTTTATCCCAAAGTCGGCATACAACCCTTTGGAATAATATATCCACATCGAGATGGCCGGCATCACGACCGACGCCAACCATACCTTGTTGTCGGCGTGATATTCCCACCATAGATATAGCAGGCCCACACACAGGCCTGTTATCTCAAGGCACAAATCAAACATCAGCATCCTGTCAGAATCTCAAAGTGGCAGTCGCCATGACATGTGTCGGAGCCTGCGCGGCATATCCGGCATAACGGTATATTACTTTTTCGCCGTCTTTCACTGTATAGCCAGCCCCTGCATACCCATTGTTGAAATACTTCTCGTTGAACAGATTGTAGACCGAAAAGCCTATCCTCAGCTCCTTCATTCCAATCAGATGCTTGAACGAGTATCCCAAATGCAGGTCAGACACGAAATATGCGTCGAGCAACGCTGCTTCCGACTCCGCATTGTTCATATACTGCTTCCCGACGTAGCGGCTGTCAAGCGACGCGTCGAAATCGCGGTATCTGAAGTTGAAGGCATTGTTGAAAATCACTTCCGGTGAAAACGCTATTGATGTGTCGCCCAAGTCAAATGAAATCGGGTTTGTCCACTCATCCTCATAGATATACTCCACGAAGTCACGGATGCGGTTGCGAGACAATGTGATGTTGAACTGCCAGTCAAACCAACTGCAGGGCCGCAGTGCAGCCTGAAGCTCGACTCCCATTCTGTATGAATCAGGGACATTGACACTCAACGGATTCCCGGTGTCTGACAGCTGCCCAGTGACCACGAGCTGGTCTTTGTATAACATATAATACAAATTCACGCCGGCAGAAAACAACCCCTGGTTGAAACTATAGCCCAGTTCGAAGTCATCAAGCCGTTCCGACTTGGGATAACTTCCCGGAGTGCCGTCAGTGAAATTGTCGCGAGTCGGCTCCTTCTGAGCCACGGCCCACGAGGCAAATCCTCTGTGAGCACCCGATGTGAAGTTCACACCCAACTTAGGATTGAAGAAATCCCATCTACGCTCCACATCGAGCAACGCAGGCGAGGCGGTCTCCCAGTCCCAGTTGTCAGACACCCCCTTTATGGTATAATGGATATGACGGTATTGCAAATCGGCGAACACCGAGAATCGCCTGTCAATGTCGTAATTGGCCCGAAGGTAGACATTGGAGTCGAATTTCCGGCCCCTGTTGTCATAATATTCCTGCAACGGATCAATCGGACCGACATAGTTGCGCACCCATTTCACCTGCCCGTAATGATGCCCGTCGAAATCAGAAACGGAACCTCCAAGCGTCGCATCCCATCTTCCTCGCCTGAAATTCACGGTGGCCTGCCCGCCTCCGAAACCATTCACATTGTATTTCAGCCGGATAAGATCCGACTTTTTTACTGTCGCACCGTCAGTGCCCAGGAACGGCTGGAGGCCATATTCAACCAGAGTACGGTTGGTCTTGTACTGGTCATAATACCCGTCATCCTTAGTGTAAAACAGTGCCGCGTTGACATTGAACCACTCCCCTATCCGCTGCGAGAAAAGCAGCTGGAAATGATGCTGGATGAAATTGTCGTACTGGTCAGGGTAATATGCCCTCCGGCCATCATCATCCACATATTCCCCGCAAGGGTTATACCGGCGGCCAAACTCCTCCATCTGCTCCTTTGAGGCATAATCCCAGGCCATGTATGTCCGTTCCTTCCCTCCGAAAGCGACCAGCCTGACAGAGGTGTTGTATCCCTGATAGGCAACCTGGCCGAAATAGCTCCACAACTGTGAGGAGGCGCGTTCGATATATCCGTCAGACCCCATATGGCTCAACCGTGCGTCAAGGCTCCACCGATCTCCGAGCAGGCCGGATCCGACCCGCAAGGTCTGGCGATTGGCGCCATACATGCCATAGGCTCCCGACAGCTCAGCATAAGCGTCCTCCGACGAAGCGTCAGTCACCATGTTTATGCTTGCGCCGAATGCACCGGCCCCATTTGCAGAAGTCCCTGCCCCTCGCTGAATCTGCACATCGCGCAACGAAGAAGCAAGGTCGGGCATATTCACCCAGTAGACACGATGGCTCTCGGGGTCATTCAGAGGCAATCCATTGGCTGTCACATTGATTCGTGAAGGGTCAGTGCCCCTCACCCGCATCGACGTGTACCCCATCCCACTTCCCGCGTCGGAAGTCACAGTCACAGAGGGTGTCATATTCAGCAGATAGGTCATATCACGGCCATCATTATTGGCCGTCAGCTCCCGTTTGCCAATATTGGTGTACGCGACCGGCGTTTTTGCCGTGGCCCTGTTGGCCACCACATCCACCTGGTCCAAAACCACAGCCAAGGAGTCTACCTCCATACTGCCAGACGACACCGCGCCAGCGGTGCCACAGGCGCATCCACCCGACACAAGGATGGCCGCCCGAAGAATCATCTTCTTCATAATTTTTTCACTACGCCGGTATTAACCGGATCAGGTTCAGAGGGTATGATCTCAGCCCACACGCGCATCAGCCAATAAGACTCCGCAACGGCGAGCACCCCTAAAATATGTCTTGTCAGCGCAAAGTTACTAAATTCAATCCGGATTTCCCCTATCTTTCCGACACTTCTTTTGATTTAACAGACACTCCCTGAGACTTCAACGCATAAACAACTTGGCGTTCAACATTTTGCAGACATTCGTCGGAGATTTGAGGCTCTGAATGGCAGGGTGTCAAGAAAAATCATTAATTTTGTGTTACGATATGATGCAGTTTAATAAATACGACTCTCAGATTGGTCAACTCCTGGCGATAAAAAATTATTGTCGGGAGAATGGACATTCGTGCCGTTACGCAAAAGAAGAAACCTTCGTTCAACAAGGACTGGTCTGCAAATATCTTGGAGTTGTCGAATCAGGCTATTTCAAATATACCGTTCTCACAGCCTCCGGCAATGAGGCTGTTGTCGGGTTTGCCTTTGAGGGGGAGATTGTCGTAGATTTCTACAATTCCTATAATTGTCACCCATCCGAAGTTACAATACAAGCCGGAATCGATTCCACTGTGACACAAATCCGAATGTCAGAGGCCAAGGGTTTGTTCGACGCAACGTTTGAGGGTAATCTTTCCTCACTTAATGGCACCCTGTTCAGTGAGATTTATTCCCGTTATCTTGAACTATACAGAAAAACACCAACAGAACGTTATCTTGATTTAACCAGCCAATGTCCTCAAATTCTTGACATCGTCTCTTTAAAGGATATTGCCTCTTATCTACTTGTCACACCGGTATATCTGAGCAAAATCCGGAAAAATCTCGCAAAAATAGCAGGCGAATAAAACTTGTTTTATCCCGAAGTCTTTTTTTCTGCCGAACTTTGCCGAAAAATTTCGGCAAATGAATAATATAATACTCAAATCAATCTTATGCCTCATAATCGTGGGGCTGTCAGCGGCATTCACACACACAAATGCCACAAATCAACCTGGCGTTGATACAGCCCTCTCGCCCAACTTGAAAGGGGTTGTTGTAGATGACAACAAAGCCCCGATAGATTTTGTAAATGTAGTCTTACTGAAAGCCGACTCAACATATCTCGCAGGTACGGTCACCGATAAAGACGGGTTTTTTATGTTCAGGGGAACTTGGGATAGCCCCAAATTCGTTAAAATCTCGTCAATTGGGTATGCCTCTCAAACCCTTGATATTCCACCGACAGGTGATTTAGGCATAATTGTCCTTGACACCAAGAGCACTATGCTTGGTGAAGTCGTGGTAAAATCAAATCGCCCAGTAACTGCCATAAAAGGAGATGCCCTTGTGACGAATGTTGCAGGCAAACGACATCTTCAACAAACGTAATTATGGTGTTACTTCATTCAGTAGAGATATAACCCGTTACGTATGTGTAACGGATCTAAGCCGTTCATTCTACTTGACTCTACAGTACTCATTTAACTCCAGTCGTGACCGTTACAAGGGGCGTGGAGCAGGTGCGAACGAAAAGAGTCGATTCTAAACAACAAGCCATCTTGAGAACACACCATTAGTTAATCAAAAGGAGACTTCGGTCTCCTTTTTTTGTATTGTCAGCTGAAAGTAATCTTTACCCATTATGCCTCGGGCTTAAAATTTTCAGGACTATTTCAGATGGATATTTTGCAGTTCGTTCTTGAATCTTCATCGCCTTTTTATTCTGTCGGTGTCAAAATCTCCAGATTTTTCGTAAATTTGCAGATAGTATGTGGACACTGGTCGACTATATAAACACGACTTGGCTGTGGTGGACAGTCACCATTGCCTACGCCGCCATTGTGCTTGGAGTGATTGCCATCGTTGTTTCGGAAAACCGCAATCCGGTGAAATCACTCGCGTGGGTCACCGTTTTGCTCGTCCTTCCGGCCGTAGGCTTGATTCTGTACATATTTTTCGGCCGTAACATACAGAACAAGCGCATAATCTCAAGGCGCAACCGCAGGAAGCTCAGACGACTTGAGCAAAACGGGAAAATTGACTCATCCAAGGTGAGACAGTCGCCAGCCTGCCTGCGACACATCAAACTCGCCCATTCCCTCCAGGGATCACCATATTACGAGGGTAACAGCGTCGCCATATTCGACAATGGCCGTTCCAAATTCGAGGCTCTGCTTGCCGACATCTCTCGTGCCGAGAAATACATCAATATCGAGTATTACATCATCGCGGCAGACAAGATAGGCCGCCGCATAAGCGACGCCCTCGTCGAGAGGGCCCGCGCCGGAGTCAAAATCCGGATCATCTATGACTCCGTGGGATCCTTCAAGACCCCGGGGAAATTCTTCAAGGAACTGAAAAAAGAGGGCATAGAGGCCTACCCGTTCTTTGAGGTGGTCTTTCCTCCTTTCGGCACACGCGTCAATTGGCGCAATCACCGGAAAATCGTCGTCATCGATGGAATCATCGGATACATCGGCGGCATGAACATAGCCGACCGCTATGTGGATGGCGGGAAACACTTTGACGTGTGGCGCGACCTTCACCTCCGCGTCACCGGCCCTGGCGTGGCAGCCCTGCAGCAATCATTCGCCGTGGACTGGAACTATATGGGGCAACCTCTGATTGAAGAAGACATACCAGACCTCCCGGAGGCATCCTCCGCCACGGAAGAGAGCAACAATGTGGGGATACAATTGCTTACAGGAGGCCCTGTAAACCAATGGATGAACCTGACGCTGATGTTCCAGCAGGCGATATCCACAGCAAAGACACGCGTATGGCTCCAGACCCCCTATTTCCTACCCACCGAAGGCCTGTTGCATGCCCTCCAGGTCGCCTCACTGTCAAAAGTGGACGTGCGCATAATGCTTCCGCGACGCAGCGACAGCGACATGCTGCGCTGGGCATCATTCAGCTATGTGCAGGAATGCCTGAGAGCCGGCATCAAGGTATATCTCTACGACAAAGGAATGCTCCACAGCAAGGCGATAATTGTCGACGACGACTTTGCCACAGTCGGTTCGACCAACTTTGACTTCCGCAGCTTTGAACACAATTTCGAGGCAAACCTGCTTGTCTACTCCAAGGAATTCAACACGGCTATGCGGACACGCTTCATCGCCGACCAACGCGACTGCATAAGGGTGAATCCCGCCATATGGCGCCAGCGCCCATATCTTGAGAAAGGGCTGGAATCCGTGATGCGTCTTTTCGCGCCAATCCTCTGACCTCCTCATCATGTCTGACACGAACCCTTCGATACACACTTTACTGAAAACACATTGGGGCTATGATTCCTTCCGGCCGATGCAGGAGGAAATCATAAACTCTGTGCTCGACGGCCATGACACGCTCGGGCTTCTTCCAACCGGAGGGGGGAAGTCAATCACCTTCCAGATTCCCGCATTGGCTCTCAATGGCCTCACAGTGGTTGTCACTCCGCTTATTTCCCTGATGAAAGACCAGGTTGACAACCTCCGCCGCAGAGGAATCCGCGCTGGCCAACTCAACCATGCGATGAAACGTTCGGAAAGTGAGCTTGTCCTAAAACGCTGTGAACTCGGCAAAATTAAAATCCTCTACCTTTCCCCAGAGAAACTCCGTTCTCCAAACATGGAGGCTTGGTGGAATATCCTTGATGTCAAGCTCATCGTGGTCGACGAGGCCCACTGCATTTCACAATGGGGATATGACTTCCGCCCCTCCTACCTGAAAATAGGAGAACTTCGCGCCCGTTTTCCAAAGACACCGGTGCTCGCCCTGACTGCGTCAGCCACCCCGCAAGTGGTCGACGACATAATGAAGAAGCTCTCTTTCAGAGACAGAAACTACTGTTTCCGGCTGAGTTTCACCCGTAAGAACATCTCATATGTGGCGAGGCATTGCGACTTCAAAGACACTGAGCTGCTCCATATCCTCTCCAGGGTGGGCGGATGCGGCATAGTCTATACCCGCTCAAGAAAGCGCACCCAGGAACTCGCCGCGTTTCTGGCATCCAACGACATCTCAGCTGATTATTATCACGCGGGCCTCTCTCCCGAAGAAAAGAACGAAAGGCAAAACCGATGGAAATCAGGCGAGACAAGAGTGATGGTGGCTACCAACGCGTTCGGCATGGGAATAGACAAACCGGATGTCAGGATAGTGATTCATCACGACCTGCCGTCTTCACTGGAAGAATACTACCAGGAAGCAGGCCGCGCGGGACGTGACGGTCTGCCGTCATGGGCCGTGATGCTCACGACCAAAGCCGACAAGGCCACTCTCACCCGCCGACTCTCCGAGACTTACCCCGACAAAGAGGTCATCCGTGACATATACGACAAGCTGTTCGTATTCTTCGGAGTCGGCATGGGAGAAGGATTTGGCAAGAACTTTGAGTTTCAGTTTGGCAAATTTTGCCAACGCTGGGAATTCAAACCGGTCATCGCCGACAGCGCGCTGCGGATACTCGCCCAGGCCGGTTATTTCGATTACACCGACGACCTCGTCAGCCCGTCAAGATTGTTCATGACAATGCCGCGCCGCGCACTTTATGACCTGCAAGGTCTTTCAGACGAGACCGAGCGGGTATTGCAATTCATTCTGCGCAACTACACAGGCATATTCGCCGATTACGAGCAGATACAGGAACCGTTCATCGCATCTTCCCTGGAACTGACCGAGCGCACCGTTTATGAGGCATTGCTGCGTCTGCGCAAAATGCGCGTCATAGACTACACCCCAAGGAAACGGGCGCCATATATCTATCTGTTGCGTTCACGCGAACCTCTTCGTGATGTGGTCCTGCCAAAACAGGTGTATGAGATGCGGCGCAAACTGATGGAGGCACGCCTTGACGCGATGAAAAGATTCGCGTTTGATGATTATATCTGCCGTGTCGAAACGATGCTCGGCTATTTCGGGGAAAAAACTGTTCCCTGCGGCACCTGCGACGTGTGCCGCGAACGGCAACGGCTCGAAAACCTCCGCCACAGGCAAGAGCAGTCGGCGCATGTTTCCACTGAGGTGATGACCGAGGCATTGACATTCATAGTCAACCAGAATCCGGCCGGGATAACAATAGCCGACACCTCACTCCGTCTAAACATGCCTGTGGAAAACATCCTCCCCACGATACGCAATCTTGCTGATTCAGGCCTGATCCGGATTATCGACAACAACCTCTATCCGGCATAAGAGACCAAAACAAGAAAACGGGTTCCGCCTCCACCATCTGTGGCACAAGCGAAACCCGTTGTCAGTCGCAGGCTGTTAACAGCGATTCAAGGGGATGTTTATCTGGAGAGAGCGAACTTCATTGATTCAGAACTTCCATCAACATATGTCACGGAGAGAACATATACTCCATCGCTGAGCGATTCGACAGGCACAATCGCTGAATTCTCCCCTGGAGACATCCTGATTACCATACGGCCAGCAAAATCCACGACCAGGATATCAGCAATCGCATTATCCGCAGTGATTGACAGGCCTTCAGCAGTAAGCTTTGTCTCGGATATGGCGACAGTCACAGGCTCGATGCTCGTCATGATTCCGTTTGCGAAATATTGCTGTCCGGTAAAACTTTGACATGATAGGAAATGGACTATTTTTATCTCATACAGCATGAAACAGACTCGTATAGATGTCTTTTAAGGGCTTTTTGATGCTTAATGCTACCAATTTCACATCGCCTCAAATGACAAGCCCTTTTTCGTAAAACAGGTGTAACTTATTATATTTGTAGAGAATATATGATTTTGTCGTTTTTTACCGGACAGCAATATTTGCGAAATAAACCGGGATTATATGCAGGGGCTTCAGCTCGTCATTAGAGCGTATCTCGATGACAGACTCATACATTCCCTCAACGAGGTTTGAGGGATTCATAGTCGCTTTCACAGTCGCAGACTCTCCGGCTCCAAGCGAAAGAGCGGAGACCTTCTCATGTGTCCCATTGGCATTTGCTCCAGGATTGGCAATCTTGTCGACACGAAGTGCTTTCTGGGCAGCCATAGAGCCCTCCTGGACGGCCGTTTTCATCCTGACGGTAAAAGGCGATTTCAAACTTCACAGGTTCGGTCATTTTGTAGTCCCCGTCAATCGCTCCTCGCTCAAGACATCCCAGCCAATTGTAGGAGTCTTCGTCGAAATAATTGAACAGACCGATTACCCTGATTTCGTTAACACTTTTGTAGCATCCGTGAAATGCCTGATAGAAAATAGTCGGCATCCCGTAACGCCCTTGGTCTGAACTCTGGAATCCGGAGTAGCCCACTTCGCTTTCAACGCAAGGCCAATCCAGCACTGTGTTTTCAGGACAAGCAAAAAGCTCATCGACGGTCACTCTCGCAGGGCCACGATGCCAGTTTCCGAAGCTCGTCGCGACCGCAGGCTCCCTTGTGCCGGAAAGCACCCCGGGCGAAAGCGGAGCTGCCTGAAGCAACATCGGGCTCAAAGCAGCCAGTGCAATGCAGATTTTTTTCATAGAGATTGGTTTTGACAAGTTTGATGAATTTGACTAATCTTGGCCGCAAAGATACAATCTTTAACATCAAAAAGAGCTTCCATATACACTGCTTATTTCACAGATTCAAGAATCCGGAAATATAATTGAATGAGCAATAGCAATCCACAGTCATAACTCAGCCTAATATGACCAATTCAGCATCCACCCCGGTCTTCTTTGGCCATCCTGCGGTAAACAGCGGGGGATAGACCCGTATGCTGCCTGAACACCTCCGTGAATGTCGACTGCGACTTGAACCCCACACTTTCTCCGACAAACTTGATTTTGTATGAGTCATATTCGGTATTTGCCAGCCTCTCACAGGCGAGTTTCACCCGGTAATCATTTATGTAGGTACTGAAATTACGGTTGAATTCCTCATTGATGGTCTGCGACACATATTTCGAGTTGGAGCCTACGATTTTGGCAAGCCGCTCAAGCGAGAACTCAGGATTGCAAAGTTCGTCACAGTCATTCTCCATAACTGCCGTTATCGCTTCAGCAAGCCTGTTGCGATGAGGCTCCCTGTGATTGCTCGTCTTGTATTTCACGGGAGACTCGCAACACGTAAGCTCCTCCTTGCATATCTCTCGCGAGCTTGAGAGCAGAGCCTTGAGGCGCGCAATCTCCGCGTCTCTTTCTTCAAGCCTACGCATATCATCCCGATGACGCTCGTCCATCACACCCCGCTCGCGCGTGTTGGCCCGGTCTATCTCATACAGATGCCGATGGCTGCGGGTTATACGTCGTTTCTGGATGTAAAACAACAGCACTATTGCCGATAGCCAAACGCTCCGGCGACAACACTCAGCAATATCATCCGCTGCCGCCTTATTATTGACTCTTTCTCATCTTTATCCTTGTACAATGACTGGATTTCATCTGCAGTCTTGGCTACCTTGTATTGGAACAGGACATTTTTCACTGCATTGAACTCCCTGTCATCCATTATCGAATCCCTTATGTCAAAAAATCTTGCCCATATCTCCTCATCAGTCTTCGGAGGATACACACGTCTTGACATGGCCAGGTATTGTTCAGCCTCAATGGTGTCGCCGGTGTATGTTGTCATCCCCGAAAGATTGGTCAGGAGCTTTTTCTCGACATCATTGTCGGGATGAGCCTCGCATATACGCAATCCTTTCTTATAATAGTCTACGCCTGTCTCATATTCGTTCAGACAACAATAGACATTCCCTATGTTTTTATAGATGACAGCCCCCATCGGCTGGGATAGAGATGCCTCGCTGGCAATCAGGGCCTGTATGTAATTGTCCAGAGCCACGGCATAGTCACATCGGCGCATCATGATGTCCCCGGCCCCGACATAGGCCCTTACCCGGTTTGCGACCGCAGCAGAGTCCAATGTTTCCGGCTGCCGGGCGCACACAATCAGATACTATGAGAGGGCATCACCCTGCGCCCCCTGCCTGAGAGAGCTGTCTGCCATTTCAAGTATTCTGTCTACCGACTTGTCGGAGACCTTGAAAAACAGGCTGTCGGCAACTTCCGATCTGTCGCGACATACTGCACCCGACATACCAGCCACCAGGCACAGGATAAATATCACAAAAAATGTCTGATTACATTTGCTATGCCAAATAAAGTCATACTGGGGATTTCTCCCCTAAGCCGTGACAACGCGTGCTCAGCGATAACGTTCGGGGAGAGCCGAACGGATTGCATCGGCAGACAGTTCCGACACACGCCTGCGGTCTGCCTCATCTGCGGGAGGTGCGACTGGCTTGTGTATGGTAAGAATCACTTTGCCCCAGTGAGGAAGCCATTGACCGCGTGGAAGCACGTCATATGCGCCATCTATTGTCACAGGCACTACCGGAAGCTGAAATTCCATCGCGAGCTGGAACGCTCCAGTGTGGAAACGCCCCATACGTCCAGACCTTGACCGCGAACCTTCAGGAAAGACAACCACAGACATTCCTCCCTTAAGGGTTTTCTCAGCCTCAGCCATTGTGCGGCGAATCGCGGCAGGAGACGAGTTGTCGACAAATATATGGCCGGCGGCCTTGCAGCTTATGCCAATCACGGGGAATTTACGCAGGCCTATTTTCATCATCCATTTGAAGTTGTGATGAAGGAAACCATAAATCGTGAATATGTCATACGCTCCCTGATGATTGGCCACAAACACATACGAGGTCTTTTCCTGGATATTTTCCCTCCCTCTGACCTCGACTTTCACCAACGTGAGCCAAGTGCATATTTTCGCCCAGATATGAGGCGGCCAATATCCCCAGAAGCGTCCTCCTCCGGCCAATGACCCGATTATTGTCACAATGCCGGTCAGGACGGTCAACACTACAATCGAGGGAATCATGACCACAATCTGATACACTCGATACAGGAGAAGAAGCGTCATTTTCATAACTGGATAGATTTTTGGAGGAGTCTGTTTTGTGAAACCATCACCTTGCAGAAGCCGACAATTTCCATGACGGCTCCTGCAAGGTGTGATTACAAATATACCTCTGACGCAAGTTCCGATTCGCGTCAGACAAAGAGGAATCTACGTATTACCAGGCAAACATCGGGCGGTCAGACATCATCTGGTTGACTTTGTCACGGACAGCCCTGATGGTGGCTTCGCTTTCAGGAGCAGAAAGCACGGTGTCTATCATCTCTACTATGCCGCCCATCTCGTCGGCCTTGAGTCCGCGGGTGGTGATAGCGGGGGTGCCGAGGCGGATACCTGAGGTCTGGAAGGGTGAACGAGAGTCAAAGGGGACCATGTTCTTGTTAGCGGTGATGTCGGCGTCCACCAGCGCCTTCTCAGCCACCTTGCCGGTAAGTTCGGGGAACTTAGAGCGCAGGTCGACCAGGATACAGTGATTGTCGGTGCCGCCAGACACGACATGGTAACCCTTGTCTGTAAGGGCTTTCGCCATAGCGGCAGCATTCTCCTTGACCTGCTTCTGGTATTCCTTGTATTCAGGCTGCAGGGCTTCGCCAAATGCAACCGCTTTTGCGGCGACGACATGCTCAAGCGGTCCGCCCTGCACACCAGGGAATACCGCCGAATCGAGCAATGAAGACATCTTGCGGATTTCACCCTTCTTGGTTGCTTTTCCCCATGGGTTGTCAAAGTCTTTGCCAAGGAGAATCACACCGCCACGCGGTCCGCGGAGGGTCTTGTGGGTTGTCGAGGTGACAACATGGGCATACTTCACAGGATTGTCAAGCAGACCTGCCGCAATCAGACCTGCGGGATGGGCCATGTCGACCATGAAAATAGCGCCGATGCTGTCTGCGATCTTGCGCATACGCTCATAGTCCCATTCACGGCTGTATGCGCTCGCGCCGCCGATGATGAGCTTGGGCTTGTTCTCGTTGGCAAGCGCCTCCATCTGGTCATAATCGACACGTCCGGTTTCCTGATCGACATTGTAACCGATGGCGTTGAAAACCAATCCTGAGAAATTGACAGGACTACCATGGGAAAGATGGCCACCATGGTCGAGGTTCATACCCATGAAGGTATCGCCAGGCTTGAGACATGCCATGAAGACTGCCATATTGGCCTGTGCGCCGGAATGAGGCTGCACATTGGCATACTCCGCCCCGAAAAGCTGCTTCAGACGATCCTGAGCAAGGGTCTCCGCTTCGTCAACCACCTGGCAACCGCCATAATAGCGGTGGCCGGGATAACCTTCGGCGTACTTGTTGGTCAGGCATGAGCCCATTGCTTCCATCACCTGGGGTGACACGAAGTTCTCTGAGGCAATCAACTCAATGCCCTTCTGCTGGCGCTGATGTTCACGATTGATGATGTCGAAAATGACGTTGTCGCGTTGCATAACGGTTGGTATTTGGGGTTGTAATTTATTTTTGAGATGAATGGAGATGTCAACCTTTCCGAGGCTTCTTGACAGAGAATCCAAAGCGGCCAAGTTCTTCTCCTTGTGAATAATAGTGCCCATGGGTGTAATTCATCAACCCTGCCTTGCCGAGGTCGAAACTGTCGGTGGCTGAATCTATGTATTGCTCGTCTGCCAACACATTTATGACTTTGGCGAGGAACATATGATGCGATCCCAGGGGCACGACGGCGCTGACCTTGCACTCAATGGAAAGTGGCGACTCGTCGATGTAAGGACAGCTCACGGCGACCCCCGGCACAGGAGTCAGCCCGGTCTCTTTCCATTTGTCGTACTCTTTTCCTGAGCGGACACCGGCCCAATCGGTCTGACGGGCCATATCGGCAGTGGTGAGATTTATGGTGAACTCCATCTGCCGTTTTATGATGTCATACGAATGGCGCTCAGGACGGACTGATATGTAGCACATCGCAGGATCGGTGTTGACAGTTCCGACCCAGGCGACTGTGAGCATATTGGACTCCCCTACCGACTGCCCGCATGTCACCAGCACCGCCGGAAGGGGGTATATCATTGTGCCGGGTTTCCAGCAGCGCTTCTTGTTCAGCGGCTTCGCATCCATGGCAAGCGTGATTATTTCGAGGCTTCAGCCTCCGCGATGGCCGCCGTGGTTATGCCCAGCGCACGGCAAATCAGGGCCTGACGGGCAAACAGTCCGTTGCGGGCCTGCTCAAAATAATAAGCTTTCGGGCTGTCGTCAACATCTTCAGCGATTTCGTTCAGTCGGGGAAGCGGATGAAGCACCCTGAGGTTGTCGCGCGAGCCGTCAAGCATATCCTTGGTGAGGCTGTAGCAGTCTTTCACCCGTTCGTACTCATCCAGGTCGGCAAAACGCTCTCTCTGCACACGGGTCATATACAATATGTCGGTGGAGTTTATAACCGCTGGAGACAGCTCTGCATGCACCTCGTAGGGGATGCCAAGGCGGTCGCACAAGTCAAGGTACTCCTGCGGCATTGCCAGCTCGGGGCATGAGACAAAACGGAATTTAGGGTTGAAATACCTCATTGCCATCAGCAGGGAATGCACCGTGCGGCCATACTTGAGGTCTCCCACCATTGTTATCTCAAGATTGTCAAGCTTGCCTTGGGTCTTAAGAATCGAGTAGAGGTCAAGCATTGTCTGCGAAGGATGCTGGTTTGACCCGTCGCCGGCATTTATCACAGGCGTCTCAGTCACCGTCGTGGCATACTTGGCCGCGCCTTCCTGATAATGGCGCATGATGATGAGGTCGACATAGTTTGACACCATCTTTATGGTGTCTTTCAGAGACTCACCTTTTGAGGAAGAGGATGTGCTGGCATCTGAAAAACCAATCACACGGCCGCCAAGACGATTTACTGCAGTCTCAAAACTTAGGCGCGTGCGGGTGGATGGTTCGAAAAAAAGCGTCGCCACAACCTTTCCGTCAAGAATCTTGTGGTTGGGGTTTTCCTCGAAGAAACGTGCGTCGGCAAGAATGTCAAGGATTTCTTCTTTGCCGAGATCGTCGATAGAAACGAGTGAGTTGGGATTCATCGGAACGACAGTCTATTGTGTTTATCGCGACCTGGCCGAGAGCTGCCCAGGTCGTGTTTTATCACTGCAAAGATAATAACTTTTCGCCGCCTTCACAACAATAAGGTCTCAAATCATCTCCAAAAGACAAACCACTGGCTTCAATTGCCGCAATTTGTCGCAAGGAGACATTACACACTATGGGGGAAGTCTGCCATTTCAAGCATAGCCATGTCATCCGGCATATTTCCCCAGGCGTGTATCTCGCATTGCGTCCACGACTCCGATGCCAGGTATTGCTGTATGCGCCTTGCTTTCTCCTCCCCACGGCAGTTGGCAGTAGAGAACCGTCCGGTCAACCGACCGTTGTCATCCACCTCGGCCTTTGTTCCAATCACAAAATCCACTCCGTTGGCTATTGCCCAGGGCCGAACCCACTCCTCCGCACTGGCCGTGGCGACTATTATCCTGGCGCCAATGTCACGCATGGCATCCATTTCTTGTTTCACATCGCTGCGCAGCATTTCCGAGATTTCAGCAGCGAATCCTTTCCCCTTGCGCTCAAACTCCGAAAAGTCCATTCCCTTGAACATGAAGCCAAACAATTTTTCTTTCGCGGCAGAGGATGAGAGCAATCCCATTTTCCAGGCGACAAGCCAGGGCAACGCTTCCACAACCGCCAATGCAAACCGGCATTTTCCCAAAGCATATACTCCAAACCGGATGAAAGAATCACCCCTCACCAGAGTGTTGTCAAAATCAAACAGGCCGACTCTTTTTCGATGACAGAAATCGCCGTCCGAATTTGAACCTGCCAAAGGATTTCCTACATGATTTTTTCGTGTCATAACTTGTTGCGCCAATCAACCGGCTTACAGATATATGATTGCCAAATAAGACAATGACCAGCAAAGCACACATACCTGGATGAACCTGTCTTTTAAAAGAATCGATGTCGGATCCCCGGCTTTTTCATCAACAATAGCAATCTGGAGATAACGGAGTATCCCGGCAAGCACGAATACAGACGTCAGGTATATCCATTGCGTGCCAAGCCGCGCTTCAACCTCCGGCTGTACTGTATATAGAATGTAACAGACCACAGTAATCGCACCGAGCAACCCAAGAGTCTGATTCATGAACGGCAGGTTATATGACACGGCATTCGACCGCACCGTAGCCCCTTGCTGCTGTTGTATCAACACATCATCCCGGCGTTTAGCAAAGCCAAGGAACAAGGTCAGCAAGAATGCGAGACATACCAACCAGGGGGATATCCATATACCGCAGGCGACACCTCCGGCAAATATGCGAAGGACAAAACCAACTGCGATGCAAAACACATCCACAATCGCAATTCGCTTGAGACGCAAGCAATACGCGACATTCATAACGTAATACGCCGCAATTATCGCCACAATATCAAGCGCATGCGCCAATGGAGACAACGCGAACACAGCGCCTACGCCTCCGACGACCAACGCCACCGAGACAAAAGCAGCCTGCTTGCATGAGACAGTACCTTTGGCAACTGGACGGAATCGTTTGCGAGGGTGTGTCCTGTTCTCATCCACGTCAACGATATCATTCAGGCAATATATTGCGCTGGCCACCAGACACATCGCGCAAAACACCACCAATGACGCAACCCAACAGTCCCAGTCTCCCATCCGCCTGCCAAAAAACATCGGAAGAAAAACAAACAGGTTCTTGACCCACTGCCAAGGTCGTAAAAGTCTCAGCACTTCCATCCGTCGCTTGCTTATTTAGTGACTCTAAAATAAAAATCTCACCCCACTATCTCCACATAGATATTGCGAACAACACATTTATGATAAATCGGATAATTCACCAAGCCGTAAATCGACGATGGTAATCTCGTCGACAGGCTCAATAAACCAGCATTAATGCTGGTTAGACGATTGTAATAACCTTGAAAATTCATTTTTCATCTGGAGGCTTTGAGGTAGAGAAGGAGGGCAATCACAGCATAAATGATGTTGGGAATCCACATGGCGACCAGCGGGGATGTTATGCCCGACACCGCGAACGAGGATGTGACAGTCATGAAGAGAATGTATGAGAAGCTAAGCATCAGACCGATACCAATATTCACTCCCATTCCGCCCTTGACTTTCTTGGAGGACAACGACATTCCGATGACCGTGAGGATAAAGGCGGCCGCACACATCGCGAACCGCTTCTGATATTCGATTTCAAAAGCCTGGATGTTGGCCACACCGCGCTGTTTCTGTCGTTCGATGTACTGCCTCAGCTGCGGTGTCGACAACGTTTCCTGGTCATTGCGTGATATGAGGAAATCCCTTGGCTCGAAAGGTATCACCGTGTCAAGCTGATAACCTCGTTTTATCTCCTCTCTGTTGCCCTTGAAATCGCGTATTACATAGTCTCTTACCTGCCAGCGGTAAAGAGTGTCCCATCTGATAGACTGGGCCTGCATCCTCGACACAAGTTTCTTGTCTTTGAAAAGCTCCAGGGAGAACCGGTAGCCGGTCTTTGTGGTGTTGTCATAACGGCTCATATAGGCAATCTGCCCCGGGGCCACTTGCATCATAATGTTGTCGCCATAATCCACCCGACGGTTTTTGACATAAGTGTTGGTGTAGGCGATACGCTTGACATTGGCCGGAGGAATCACATATGCCGACAGCACATATGTCGCCACGGCGATGACAGCGGCAGAAATAAGATATGGCCGCAACAGCCTCCTGAAACTCATCCCTGAGGAAAGCATCGCGATAATCTCGGAGTTGTCAGCAAGCTTTGACGTGAAGAAAATCACCGCTATGAACACAAACAGCGGACTGAACTGATTGGCGAAATAAGGCAGGAAATTCAGGAAATAGTCGAAAATCGTGGCCTTGAGCGGTGCCTGCATGAAAGCGTCGAGCTTCTCATTTATGTCAAAGACAATCGTAATCGCCAGAATCAGCATTATGGCGAACACATATGTGCCGAGAAACTTCTTGATGATGTACATATCAAGGAGCGGCAGCATTTTCCAGCCCCGTTTCAGGGGTGTTTTACTTTTCAGTATGTCAGGCATTACCTTCATCTCGGCTGTTAGGTGTTATCGAGGCGACAATCAGAGGCGACGGCTCACCTGCTCCACCATCTGAGGCTTCCATATATGGAAATCCCCGGCAAGGATGTGCTTGCGAGCCTCCCCTGTCAGCCACAAATAGAACGCCAGGTTGTGAATCGAAGCAATCTGCATCGCAAGCAGTTCACCGGCAATGAACAGGTGGCGTAGATAAGCTTTTGAATAGACTTGGTCGACGAAACAGTCACTCTCAGGGTCTATAGGCGAGAAATCGTCGGCCCATTTGAGATTGCGCATGTTCATGACTCCGTTGCGGGTAAACAGCATCCCGTTGCGACCGTTGCGGGTCGGCATCACGCAGTCCATCATATCCACCCCCCGGTCAATGGCCTCAAGGATGTTGGCCGGAGTCCCGACCCCCATAAGATAACGGGGCCGGTCAGCCGGAAGTATCTCATTGACCACCTCAATCATATCATACATGACCTCCGCAGGCTCACCGACGGCGAGGCCTCCAATCGCATTTCCCTCCGCGCCAAGCTCGGCCACCCGTGTCGCGGCCTCACGCCGGAGGTCTGTGAACGTACATCCCTGCACAATCGGGAAAAACGCCTGGGAATGAGCATATAAGGGCTGTGTCTCATTGAAATGCTTCCATCCCCGCTGCAGCCATTTCATAGTCAAGTCGAGAGACTTGCGGGCGTACCCCCACTCTGATGTGCCCGGGGGACACTCGTCAAGGGCCATCATAATGTCTGAACCAATCTCCCGCTGTATGTCGACCACACGTTCCGGGGTGAACAGATGCTTGGAGCCGTCGATATGGCTGCGGAACCACGCCCCTTCTTCTGTGAGTTTTCTGCGCTCAGAGAGGGAAAAGACCTGGAATCCACCTGAATCGGTGAGTATCGGGCGGTCCCATCCCTCGAATTTGTGGAGACCTCCGGCTTTGCGCAAAATCCCGGTGCCTGGGCGCAGATACAAGTGATATGTGTTGCCGAGTATGATCTGGGCTTTTATGTCATCTCGTAACTCACGGGCATGCACCCCCTTCACAGCCCCCACAGTGCCTACGGGCATGAACACCGGGGTGAGGATTTCCCCGTGACCGGTGGAGATCCTTCCCGCTCTGGCGGCCGTGCCGCCGGGATTAGCTTCCAGTTTAAAGTCCATTCGAGTGTATGAAAATGCGATATGACTGCAAAGTTAGTGATTTTTCCCCGAAAGAAAAAGGATTAGCCCACACGGCAGTATATTGGAAAAAATTTGTAACTTTGCGGCATATGTAACCGCGCGGACATTGCCTCCGCCACCTAACCACTTAGTTATGAGTTTCAAAGACAGATTTCTCAATTTGCCACCGGTGACCAAGAATCTGCTCATCATAAACATAATAATTTATCTGTTTATGACGCTTGCGCCTCGTGCTGGGGTACAGCTTGAGCAATATGGGGCCCTTTACTATTTCACTTCCGACCAGTTTCTGCCATGGCAGCTGGTGAGTTATATGTTCATCCACGCCAATTTCTGGCATATTTTCTTCAATATGTTCTCATTGTGGATGTTCGGGGTGATTGTGGAGCGCACACTCGGCTCTCAGAAGTTCCTATTGTATTACATCAGCTGCGGACTCGGGGCCGCGCTTATACAGGAAGGTGTGTTCGCCATTATGATAAGCCATTATGCCGGCCTCTTTGAAAACGGCGATGCCCTCTGCGCCCTGCTGAGGGGAAGCCATGTCACATATGGTCAACTTCTTGACTTGGGCATAAGCCCGGGAGAGCCCTCTGTCGGAGCGCTCCTCGGGCTCTACCACACCCCTACTGTGGGCGCGTCAGGGGCAATATACGGCATACTTCTCGCATTTGGGTTCCTATATCCCCATATGCGGATCTACCTGATGTTCCCGCCCATACCGATGAAGGCCCGCACAGCAGTGATGGTCTTCGCCGCGATAGAACTTCTCCTGGGCGTATACAACAGCCAGGCAGACACAGTGGCCCATTTCGCCCATCTTGGCGGAATGCTTGTCGGCATACTTATTCTGCTGTGGTGGAAGAAATCAGGAACTCTCCGCAGCCTATATTAAATCCCGCAAGACATGTCACAGACGGCGCGAGCAACTTTGATTATCATGACGGTCAACCTGACAGTCTACCTCATTGTGCTCACCGCATGGCTGGCAAAAGGCATTTTCCCCCAGCTCACGGAGGGGATTGTGGGATTCTTAGCATTTCCGGCATCTCCCGACGGATTCCTTATGGCCCCGTGGACAGCATTCACATACATGTTCAGCCATCTGAATTTCGTACACCTGACGGTGAATATGCTCTGGCTTGTCGGATTCGGCCCTATGACGAAAGGAGGATGGCGACGGCCAGTGGCGGCATATCTCGCTGGAGGCGTGTGTGGAGCCGCCGCGTTCCTTGCCTCATCAGCCGGTCAAGGAATCATTGCGGGCAATCTCGCCGGAGCATCCGCGTCAGTCATTGCCGTGGTAGTGACCGCTGCGTGCCTCAGTCCGGACAGGGAATTAAGACTGTTCTTCGCAGCCAATGTAAAGCTTAAATGGATGGCCCTTGCAGCCATCATCACCATATTCGCAGGAAGCCCGACCTTCACTCCGGCCACGGCAGCCCATCTTGGAGGAGCTGCAGCCGGATTGACGATTGGATTATGGCTGAGACACCGCGACAGACAGCTCACCGACAGGGCCATGGAAAAGGCTCGCCAGCACACTCGCCGTCTTGGGCTGCTCAACAAAGCCGCACGCTCAGGCTTGGCCTCTCTCTCCGAGCCAGAGCGACTTGAGCTATTCGATCTAAGGAATATGAACACAAACCAACGCTGAGAATATCCGGCGGCCATATAGTTTTAAAGTGAACAAGGAAATAATACTGAGGATACTTACGATTGCCGGATATGTGATCAACGGTCTGCTTGCGTTGGTCACCCTGATGGCTGCATATGGCGGAGTGGTCAACCCTGCGACCTCCACCATACCGGCGATTCTGGCTATGACTTTCCCCTTATGGCTCGCGCTGACAGTGCTTTCATTGGTCATAAGCCTGATTTTCAACCGCATAATGGCAATAATCCCGGCAGCTACAATCGTGTTTTGTCTGGGGCCCATATTAAGTTTCTGCCCACTGAACCTCTCTCGTGGGAACCTTACCCCGGAGGAAGAAGACCGCAGCTTCACATTCATGAGCTACAACGTCTACGGACTGAATGACTACCGCATACCGCTGCCCTCACCTAAAGACACCACAAAACTATACCAGGAGGCCATGAACGGCAAGTCAAATCCGACCATGTCATACATTGTAAGGCAGAACTCAGACATTGTGTGCCTTCAGGAATTCTGGTGGACCCTCCAACCAAATTATCGCAGAATTTCCCCCACACTACTCGACTCCATTTACGCGGCTTACCCTTACCGGGTGATGGGTGCCGGAAACGCGGTCCTTTCAAAATATCCGATTTATCCGGTGAATGTGGCCAAGCTCAACGACCCGTCGGCCTTCTATATCGCCGTGGTGGCCGAAATTCAAGGCCATCGCACCCTGATTGTCAGCGCCCATCTCCAATCAATCGGCCTCGACCACTCAGACAAGGCCTTGTATCACGAGATAACCGAAGGGGAAGGTGGCCGCAAAGCCATCTCCGGAGCCAAACGGAAACTGCTTGCGAAACTGTCAACGGCATTCCGCAACCGCGCCGCGCAAGCCAGGCTCATACGCCAGCAAATAGACTCATTGGGCATCGAGAATGTGATTATAGCCGGAGACTTCAACGACATTCAGGACTGCTATGCCATCAGGCAACTTGCACGGGACGACTTCAAAAGCGCCTTCGCGATGGCCGGATGTGGCCCTGTCATAACATATCACGCCAACCGTTTTTACTTCCAGATCGACCATATTTTATACCGTGGCAAACTTGATGCCATCGGTTTTGAAAAATACGGATTTGACCGCTCCGACCACTACCCTATCGAAGTACGGTTCCTGTGGTCCAGGGTCGCCCCACAAGTCAACCGCAACCTGAAAGGCATCGACCTCATCAACCGCGAATGACATTTCTGCGTGACTATTCCCCTATTATCATAAACCACAACCTAACAGTAGCTTATGAAACCAATCATTTTCGGATTATGCTGCATGGCAGCTGCCGGAGCGGTCTTTCTGACCGGATGCGGCAAGCAGGAAAGGGAGAATCCTTTCATGAAGGCGTACGACACCCCGTATGACATCCCTCCTTTTGACAAAATCCAGATTTCTGACTACGAGCCAGCATTTGATGCCGGAATCGCTGAAGCAAAGGCCTCAATCGATTCGATAACGGCCAACGCTGACGCGCCCACATTCGACAACACCATCCTGGCACTCGACAACCTCAGCCCCACACTTGACCGTGTGGTCTCTGTGATGTTCGCACTCGCTGAGGCAGATGCCTCCCCCGAACTTGCAGCCGTCAACGAAAAGCTCTTGCCAAAATACACAGCTTTCACTGACGAAATGATGATGAACCAGGCTCTGTTTGACCGTGTCAAGACCCTCTATGAAAACATCGACACCGTCAACCAGCCACTCGATGAAAGACGTGCCATAACAGACACCTACACCCAGTTTGTGCGCCGCGGCGCCCTGCTCTCTCCCGAGAAACAGTCTGAGCTCAAAGAGGTGAACGGCAAACTCACCGACCTCTACCTCAAATACAACAAAAACCTGTTGAACTCCAACAACACTTTCGAGATTGTCGTGGAGAACGAGGCTGATCTGGCCGGTCTTCCCAAGAACACCGTCGACAATGCCGCCGCTGAAGCCAAAGAACGCGGAAAAGAAGGAAAATGGGTATTCACCCTCCATGCCCCCAGCCGCCTGGCCGTGCTGCAGTATGCTGACAACCGCGACCTCCGCGAGAAGATGTGGAAAGGATACACCACCAACGCCACATCCGGCGACAACGACAACCGTCCGGTCATCAACCAGATTCTCAAGGAGCGCGCCAAGAAAGCCGCCCTGCTTGGCTACAAGGATTTCGCGTCCTATATGACCGCAGACAAGATGGCCAAGACCCCCGAGGCCGCAGAGGAACTGCTGATGAAGATATTCGTTCCCGCCAAGGCAAAGGTCGCCGAAGAGGTCAAGACCATGCAGGAGCTCAGCAACTCCCTTGGCAACGATTTCGAAATCGCCCCCTGGGACTACTATTACTTCGCAGAGAAGGTGCGCCAGCGTGATTTCGCCCTTAACGAAGCTGAAATACGGCCTTACTTCGCCGTTGACTCCGTGCGCAAAGGTATCTTCGCGATGGCCAACCGTCTCTATGGGCTCACTTTCGAGGAGATGCCCGATGCCCCCAAATATCATCCTGACGTGAAAGTCTATGACGTGAAGGATGAGAACGGCCAACACCTCGCCGTATTCATGACCGATTATTTCACCCGCCCGTCAAAACGCCAGGGAGCATGGATGGAGGAACTCAAGACCTCGTGGGTGAATCCTGACGGTTCGGTTGAGCGTCCGATCATCTACAATGTCGGCAACTTCGCTCCTCCAACAGAAGATGCGCCCGCACTGCTGACAATCGATGACGTGCAGACCATGTTCCACGAGTTTGGCCATGGCCTCCACGGCATGCTCTCCCGAGTAAGGCTCAAGAGCCAGAGCGGCACCTCGGTAGACCGCGATTTCGTTGAGTTCCCCTCGCAGTTCCACGAGCACTGGGCGTTCGACCCCGAAATGCTCAACGTCTACGCCCACCACTACCAGACCGGCGAGCTTATCCCCGACTCTCTTGTGCAGAAAATCAATGCCGCCTCCAAGCACAATATGGGATTCATGACCACCGAACTTGCAGGAGCTGCCCTGCTCGACCTCAAATGGGGCCACCTCAATCCTGAGAATGATGTGGATGTGGACCAGTTCGAGAAGAAAGTGGCCGACGAACTCGGAATGCCTTCACAGCTGACCTTCCGCTACCGGTCACCCTATTTCAAGCATATCTTCGGCGATGACGGCTACGCGTCAGGCTACTACACATATCTCTGGGCAGAGGTGTTTGATGCCGACGCCTACCAGCTGTTCTGCGAGAAAGGGGTGTTCAATCCCGAACTCGCCTCAAAGATGAAGCATGTGCTTGAGAGTGGTTCCTCTGAAGACCCGATGGCGCTTTACGAATCTTTCTCCGGGCGCAAACCGTCGGCTGACGCCCTTCTCCACCAGCGTGGGCTTGTGAAATAACCACAATGCCACTTTGAGCAATCCATATTATATAAAAATCAGACTCAGATAAAAAAAGTCCGGACTCTCGCGTTATGACGAGTCCGGACTTTTTACCTTGTGTCCTGTTGAAAATTTGTCTACACCCAATTTTAAAATCGCAACTGCATGATGTAGACCATTTTTCTACTATTTTTAGCCATTGCCGCCACAACCTTTACAATATGTAAGAATCAGACACGATGCTTAACCCTCATTTGCATTTGTTAAAAACCACAATATATGCCCAGATGTTTCAACTTTGGCATAATTGTATTAATTTTGCACTTGAAAACTCTTTTTACCACAACATCATAACTTTGTTTAGGCATGGCTACCAATCCTGTTTCTACTTTGGCCGAAGATTGTGGCATTAAGGTCCACATCGGTTCTCTCATAAGCGATGAACTGCGCCGACAGAGGCGTCCGGCCGCCTGGCTGGCCCAGGAAATCTGCTGCGACCGCACCAATGTTTACAAAATCCTACGGAAAGGCTCTATCGACACTGAGCTGCTTTGCAGGATTTCCGTCGCGCTTTCCCACGACTTTTTCGCGGAATTCCAATCCGCCTGCGGATTTATCAAACCGAGGCGACGCGACTGACAGGCCACACTCCGTCAGTCATACCCCCGGCTCCCGTCATACGCCTGCTGCCAAGCTGACCGTGACGGGAGCCGGTCGCTCACATATATCCCTGCACTGAACCTTTCCATAACCGAAATCTGTTGTATTCATATGCGAGCCGTCCTCTCCCGGCATCCATTATGTCAAAAGAAAATCCGTCCAAAATACAATGAGATACAGATTTCCCCATTTGGCCCTGCTTTTGAGCATTCTTTTGCCCTTATGGTGCGCCGCGTCCGAAACAACCGGTCCATCCACCTCTCCCACAAAAGGGAGCCCAGACCGTATCAACACCATCTTCGCAGGCTATGACCTTTACACACTGCGCCCAAAGGCGGCCGCCGCGTTCAGCCTAAACGGAGTTGTGATCGGCTACAATATCGACTTTAGAATAACCAGCAACCACCCTCTGTATCTCGGCACGGGCATGGATGCAAGATTGACTTTCCGCGACAAGACATTCCATGACACAGCCACATATGACGAGATAAAGGCCAAAGTCTCCACAAAGTTCCTGAATTTCAATATTCCGCTCAACCTGTCATACCGCATGCCTGTGTCAGAATTGTTATATGTCATCCCCCAAATAGGTTTCGACTTCAGGATACAGGCTTTAGGGAAAAAGACCACCACCATATCGTCACCAGCCAAGCCAGAGTCTGTGGCGCAGACCAACGGATTCACCCCAGGCAGCGTAAACCTTTTCTCAAAAAACGCACTTGGCCCGCAAGCATTGCGACGCTTCCAGGCAGGATGGCATGCCGCCCTTAAACTACAATATGACCAGTTCGTCCTCGGAATCTCCTATGGCACCGACTTTGCCAAGCTCCGCAACGAACTTGGGTCATCAAATCTGCTGGTAAATCTTGGCTATATGTTTTAAGCGCGGCCCCCGCGCATTGGCCTTTAAGCCCAATTATTTGTTCTTTTTGCATTTTAATCAAGAAAAATTAGGAAACTTTAAGAAAATTAGCTTAACTTTGCAACGCTTTTGAGCCTCATAGCACACAGTTTCCAACTGTTTCTTTAATTACATGTAATAAACCAGGTTTTACTAAATCGGTCCACGGGGAAACAATGAATAAACCAACCAGCGGCTTGCCCCGCCAAATAGACACCCCGTAGACCATAAACATCAAAGCAATGAGAAAAATGATTCTTGCCGCTGCCATCGTGGCAGCATCAGCCTCTTCGGCAATCGCACAGGACAACACATTCACACCCGAAGCAGGTGACTTCTCCGTAGAAGTGCAGTTCAACCCCTTCTCAAACGATTTCGGCACCTTCAAGCTCGACCAGCTCAAAGGCCGCTACTTCTTCTCTGACAAAGACGCAATCCGCTTCGGCATTGGTTTCGGCCTCGACAGCGACAAGACCGTGGCAGATCCCGACAACAACGAAGACAACTGGGCCAAAAACAAATTAGGCTCATTCTCAATCAACCTCGGCTACGAGCGTCACTTCTTCAACTACAAGCGCGTCGACCTCTACGCCGGAGCCGGACTCGGCTACGCCATGCAGAGCGCAAGCGCCACCTCGCAATTCGCCGACGCTAACGGCAAGACCTACGAAAGCAAGGTCTGCAACGCCCTTACAACCTCCTCCCCCGCAAAAGAAGACCGCAGCTACAACGAATTCAATGTCAAGGCATTCACCGGCATCGACTTCTATGTCTACAAAGGTCTCTTCGTTGGTGCTGAGCTTGGCATAAAGTTCGGCTTCCAGAGCTATCCCGGCTACTACACCAAGGGAGGCTATGACGACAAGGGCAACTGGAGCGACAGCCTCGAGTCTGACAAGAAAGACAAAATAAGCGGCATCAACCTTGCCACTTATATCGAGCCCGCCCTCCGACTGGGCTGGACATTCTAAACGACAGCCATACACCCCTTATGAGCCTCCGGAAATTTTTACACAAAATTTCCGGAGGTTTCTTTTGCGGAGTTGAGAAATAATCCCTACCTTTGCGGGGTGAAATTTTCCAATATGGACATTCCGAGACATTCCACTTCATCAGCCGCTGAAAAGCTCCGTTTCACCAAGATGCACGGCATCGGAAACGACTACGTCTACATCGACTGCACTAACGGCACCCCCTCCAACCCCGAATCACTTTCAATACTCCTCAGCGACCGACACAAGGGTGTCGGAGGAGACGGCATCATACTGATTTGCCCCTCTGAACGCGCCGACTTCAAGATGCGCATCTTCAACGCCGACGGCTCGGAAGCAAAGATGTGTGGCAATGGCTCCCGCTGCGTAGGCAAGTATGTCTACGACAACGGCCACACCGACAAACTGGACTTAACGCTCGAAACACTTTCGGGCGTTAAATATTTAACCCTTCACCCCGGGCCAGACGGATTAATCGCCACAGTGACGGTAGACATGGGCGCGCCATGCCTTCTGCCGGCCTCCATACCGGTGGTCGCCGAAAGCAACATTGAGATACCCGTAGAAATCTCAGGAACCAAGTTGAAGGTCACAGCGGTATCCATGGGCAATCCCCACGGGGTGATATTCGTCAAGGACCTCGACAAGACCGACATCCATTCCCTTGGCAGACAGCTTGAGACCCATCCCATGTGGCCCGACCGGGCAAACATCGAATTCGCACAGATAATAAACCGGAAAGAAATCAGGATGAGGGTCTGGGAGCGCGGAAGCGGCGAGACACAAGCTTGCGGCACCGGAGCATGCGCCACAGCGGTGGCGGCATCACTGCTCGGCCTGGCAGACAACGAGGATGTGACCATCCATCTTCTCGGTGGAGACCTCAGCATCACCCGCGACAAATCGACAGGCAATGTATTGATGACCGGCCCTGCCACCACAGTGTTCAACGGCGAGATGGAGCTGCCCGAAGGTCTCCTATAAACCAAAATTTCCAGACTACATACATCATGTTCACCCTAAACGACAATTTCTGCATTCTTCCCGAAAGCTACCTTTTTTCTGAGGTAGCCCGTAGAATCAACGCATTCAAGGAATCCCACCCCGAAGCCGACGTGATAAGGATGGGAATCGGCGATGTCACCCTCCCGCTTTGTCCGGCAGCCATCGAAGCCATGCACAAGGCAGTGGATGACGAAAGCTCCTCCGCGACCTTCCACGGATACGGCCCAGAGCAAGGCTACCCATTTCTCCGCGACGCCATCTCTCTCCACGATTACAAAAACCGGGGAATCGACATCGACCCCTCTGAGATTTTTGTCAGCGACGGCGCAAAAAGCGACACCGGCAATTTCGGCGACATACTGTCGGCCGACAACACCGTGGCCGTGACCGACCCGGTATATCCCGTATATGTCGACACCAACGTGATGGCAGGCCGCGCCGGCATCCTTGCTGACGGAGCCTGGAGCAAGATACAATACCTTCCGGTGACTGCCGCCAACGGCTTCATTCCCCAGCTTCCTGAAAGTGATGTCCCTGACATAATATATCTCTGCTACCCCAACAATCCCACCGGCACCACCCTCACCCGCGACCAGCTCAAAGTCTGGGTTGACTTCGCGTTGGAACATGGCTCTCTGATACTCTTCGATTCGGCATACGAGTCATTCATCCGCGAAGAAGATGTGCCACACTCGATTTACGAGATTGAAGGCGCCCGCAAATGCGCCGTAGAGTTCCGTAGCTTCTCCAAGACCGCTGGATTCACCGGAGTTCGTTGCGGCTACACGGTCATCCCCAAGGAACTGAAGGCGCTTGACAAAGAAGGGAAAGAGGTCAGCCTCAACCATCTCTGGAACCGCAGGCAATGCACCAAGTTCAACGGAGCGTCATATGTGTCGCAACGCGGTGCAGCCGCCATCTTCACCCCTGAGGGACAACGCCAGGTCAAAGAAGCCGTGGACTATTACCTAGCCAACGCCAAGGTGCTGCGCGAAGGACTTGCAGAGGCCGGTATGGAGGTGTTTGGCGGTGTCAATGCCCCATACGTCTGGATAAAAGCCCCCGGAGGCATGTCTTCCTGGGAATTCTTCGACCTGCTGCTTGAGAAATGCAATGTCGCAGGGACCCCCGGCTCCGGATTCGGGCCTGCCGGCGAAGGGTATTTCCGCCTCACGGCATTCAACACCCTCGAGAACACCATTGAAGCTGTAAGACGTATAAAAGCAGCAAGCTTCTGATTATGAAATTGCGCGTGGCAACGCCCCCAGTTTTTAGGTTTGTCGGGGTCTGAGCCTACGTTAATTATAAAAACTTCATTCCAATCTTATGTCTTTGTTAAGATTCAAAGCGGTTCAGGAGGCTTCCGACCGCAAGGCCGTTGCGGTGGAGACCCCAGCGGAACGTCCAGAAAAATTCTATGGCGAAGCGGTTTTCAATCGCCAGAAGATGTTTGAGTACCTTCCTAAGGCAACTTACGACCAGCTCGTCGACGCCATTGACAACAAGCAACCAATTTCACGGCAGCTCGCCGACAGTGTGGCTGCCGGAATGAAGCAATGGGCAATCGAGAACGGAGCCCGTCATTACACCCACTGGTTCCACCCCCTCACAGGCGGCACAGCCGAGAAGCATGACTCTTTCATCGAGCATGACGGCAAGGGCGGCGTGGTTGAGGAATTCACAGGCAAACTCCTCGTGCAGCAGGAGCCTGACGCGTCAAGCTTCCCCAACGGAGGTATCCGAAACACTTTCGAGGCACGCGGCTATTCCGCCTGGGACATTTCATCCCCCGTTTTCATCCTCAACAAGACCCTCTGCATACCAACGATTTTCATCTCCTATACCGGAGAGTCGCTCGACTTCAAGACCCCCTTGTTGCGCGCTCTCAACGCCGTTGACAAAGCCGCTGCGGATGTCGCCCGCTATTTCGACAAGGATGTAAGACATGTCGTCAGCTACCTCGGCTGGGAACAGGAATATTTCCTTGTTGATGAAGCACTCTATGCCGCCCGTCCCGACTTGGTGATGACCGGACGCACCCTCATGGGCCATGAGAGCGCCAAGAACCAGCAGCTTGAAGACCATTATTTCGGAGCGATACCCTCGCGTGTGGAAGCTTTCATGCTCGACCTTGAGAATGAATGCCACCGCCTCGGCATCCCGGCCCACACCCGCCACAACGAGGTCGCGCCAAACCAGTTTGAGCTTGCGCCCATATTCGAGGAAACAAACCTCGCCAATGACCACAACCTCTTGCTTATGGGGCTCATGAGCGAGGTGGCGAAGCGCCACAACTTCCGCGTGTTGCTCCACGAGAAACCGTTCAGCGGCATCAATGGCTCAGGAAAGCACAACAACTGGAGCCTCGGCACCGACACAGGCACCCTGCTGTTCGCCCCCGGCAAGACCCCCAGGGAGAACCTGCGCTTCATCACTTTTGTGGCCAATGTCATGGCAGCCGTGCACAAACACAACGCGCTGCTGAAAGCCTCCATCTCCTCCGCCACCAATGCCCACCGTCTTGGTGCGAATGAGGCGCCTCCAGCCATCATCTCCATATTCACCGGTTCGCAGATTGCCGACATCTTTGACCGTCTCGAAAAAAGCACAGAGGATGAACTGATCGAGCTGGCAGGCAAGGAAGGCATCACTGTCGGAGTCTCCCAGATTCCTGAAATCCTGCTTGACAACACCGACCGCAACCGCACATCGCCGTTTGCCTTCACCGGAAACCGTTTTGAGTTCCGCGCCGTGGGTTCGTCGGCCAACTGCGCCTCGGCTATGATTGCCCTCAACGCCGCCGTAGCAGAGCAGCTCGCTGAATTCAAGCAGCGTGTCGACCGTCGCGTGGAGCGCGAGGAGTCGCTCTACCATGCCATCCTCGAAGAGGCCAAGGCCCTCATCATCAAATCCAAGGCCATCCACTTCGACGGCAACGGATATTCAGACGAATGGAAAGAGGAGGCACAGAAGCGCGGGCTTGACTGCGAGACTTCCGTTCCCAAAATCTTCGACGCCTACCTCACCCCGGCGTCCGTTGAGATGTTCAACAAGACCGGTGTGTTCAACGACCTGGAGCTCAGGGCTCGCAATGAGGTGAAATGGGAGACCTACACCAAGAAAATCCAGATTGAGGCACGTGTGCTTGGAGACCTCGCCCTCAACCATATCGTGCCTGTCGCCACCCGCTACCAGTCCATCCTGGTTGAGAATGTGGCCAAGCTACACACTATCTTCCCGGCGGAAAAGGCCGAGGAGCTTACCGCATGCGACAAATCGGCCATCGAAAAGTTGTCGAAACACATAGCCGAAATCCGCAAGGATGTCCAGGAGATGGTCAACGCCCGCAAGGACGCCAACCGCATCGAAAGCGAGCGAGAGAAAGCAATCGCCTACCATGACAATGTCGTACCTAAGATGGAAGCAATCCGCTACCATATCGACAAACTTGAGCTGATGGTCGACAACGAGATGTGGCCTCTCCCGAAATACCGCGAGATGCTGTTTATCCGATAATAACATCAAATCCTTCCGAAAGGGGGGACACGCCATAGAGTTGTAGGCAACAGCGTGTCCCCCCTTTCAGAATCACCAGTCATTACCTGCCGGTTATAGCAACAGGCTAAGTCTGAATCTTCGATGGAACAACTCAAGCACGAGTGCGGCGTGGCTATGATACGCCTGCGCAAGCCCCTGGAATATTACAGGGAAAAATATGGCACCTACGCATGGGCGCTCAACAAGCTCTATCTGCTGATGGAGAAGCAGCACAACCGTGGCCAGGAGGGTGCCGGGATGGGTGTGGTAAAACTCCATTCCGTACCAGGGCATGAATATGTCTTCCGTGAACGAGCACTTGGCTCCAACGCCATCACTGAGATTTTCGCCTCGGTAATGCCCCAGCTTGACAGAGACGGCATAGACTCCATGCCTGCCTGCGAGGTGGAAGCACTCACCCCCTTTGTCGGAGAGATATACATGGGCCATCTGAGGTATTCCACGACAGGGAAAAGCGGCATATCATATGTGCATCCATTCCTCAGGCGCAACAACTGGAGGTCGAGGAACCTTATGATGTGTGGCAACTTCAACATGACCAATGTCGACGAGATTTTCAAGTCGATTGTAAAGAAAGGCCAGCATCCGCGCATATACTCCGACTCCATCGTGCTTCTCGAGCAGCTCGGATACGCCCTTGACCGCGAGAACCACCGCATATACCGCGAGTTGCGTGACACCCTTGAGGATCCGCAACTCGGAATCGCGATAGAAGACAACATAAACATAAAGGAGGTGCTGAAAAACGCCTCTCCTGCCTGGGACGGCGGATATGTCATCTGTGGTGCCACCGGTTCGGGCGATATGTTTGCCCTTAGAGACAGCCATGGCATACGCCCGGCATTCTATTACATCGACGACGAAGTGGTTGTGCTCGCCTCCGAGAGACCTGTCATCCAGACGGTAATGAATGTCAGACGCACAGAAGTCAACGAACTCACACCCGGGTCGGCCCTCATCGTCTCCAAAGCCGGAGAGATTGAAATCGCAGACATACTCGGCGAGGGGAAAAACGAAAGATGCTCGTTTGAGCGCATTTATTTCTCTCGCGGAAGCGACGCTGACATATACCGGGAACGCAAGGAACTTGGCCGCGCCGTGGTGCCGGAAGTTATGAAAGCCATACGTGGAGACTTGCCTAACTCGGTGTTCTCATTCATCCCGAACACCGCCGAGGTCGCCTTCATCGGGATGGTTGAAGGGCTGGAGAACCAGCTTGACAAGACCAAAGCCTACCGTATCGCCGAACTGCAGCAACGCGGAGCGTTGACTCCTGAGACCATAAAGCAGGTGATGGATACCAAACTAAGGGTCGAGAAAGTAGCCATCAAGGATATAAAGCTGCGGACATTCATCGCCGAAGGTACTTCGCGAAATGACCTGGCTGCCCATGTCTACGATGTCACATACGGATGTGTGGTCAACGACATCGACAATCTCGTTGTGATTGACGACTCTATTGTACGCGGCACTACCCTCAAGCAATCAATCATCGCAATGCTCGACCGTCTCCATCCGCGCAAGATTGTGATTGTGTCTTCTTCACCGCAGGTGCGTTACCCCGATTATTACGGCATCGACATGTCGCGTATGGGGGAATTCGCGGCTTTCAGGGCGGCTGTTGAGCTGCTGAAGGAAAGAGGCATGGAGCATATCCTTCAAGAGACTTACGAGAAATGCAAGCAGCAGACATCTCTGCCTGCCGCCAGCCAGGTCAACTGCGTCAAGGCTATATACGCTCCATTCTCCGACGCCGAGATTTCAGAGATGATGGCCAGGATGCTTACCCCGGAAGGGACAAAAGCAGAGGTTGAGATTGTCTATCAGACTCTGGCCGGACTTCACAGCGCTGTGAAGAGTTGTCCGGGCGACTGGTATTTCTCGGGTGACTATCCCACCCCGGGGGGTGTGCGCCTGGTCAACCTCGCCTACATTAATTATTATGAAGGGAATGCGGCCAAACGTGCCGAATAAGCTTCCTGTAAAATAATATCTTTGACAAATCGGCGTTAAATAATAGATGGAACTAAACTCCTGACGCATCTTCATGACGTTGCCGAAAAAAAAATCCACCTCACGCCCAAGCTGCCGGTCCATACTGAAATGTGGAGTGGCGGCTCTGTCTGTCGCGCTGACACCTGCCGTGATGACGGCCCTGGACGGCTCCACGGCATACAATTACCTCAATGTCACCTCCTCGGCCCGAATCTATGGCCTGGGAGGGGTCAACATATCGACAGTCGAGGATGAGCTTGGCACCGCCGACCAGAATCCGGGGTTGCTGGGATTCGAGATGGACAACCAGGTGATGGTGGACTATATGCGTTATCTTGGCAACTCCAACTTCGCGGGTGTGAAGTATGCCCGCGCCGTTGGCGAACGGGGAGCCTGGAGTGCCGGAATCAGATATTTCGGTTATGGAGAGATGAAGGCGGCCGACGCGACCGGTGTCATAACCGGCACCTTCTCCCCGAAAGACCTCAATTTCTCAGGGACTTTCTCATATGACATCACGTCGCGTCTCAGAGGAGGCATCTCCATGAAACTGCTGTACAGCAGTTATGAGGAATATTCGGCATTCGCCGTGGCGACTGATCTGGGCATAAACTATTTCGACCCCGACACAGACTGGTCTTTCTCGGCAGTGGTGGCCAATCTTGGCGGCCAGCTTAAGAAGTTCAACGAGAATTACGACCGGTTGCCGGTGGATGTGCGTCTTGGCGCGACAAAAGGATTCACAGGAGTACCTGTCAGAGTTTCGGTCACATTGTGGAACCTTACAAAATGGAAGCTTCCCTATTATGACAGCGGCGACGGCACCTCCTCCGAACCATTCGAAAAGAAGGAGTCGTTTGGCTCCAACCTTTTCAGGCATATGGTGTTCGGAGTTGATTTCGTGCCATCCGACCGTTTTTTTGTCGCTCTCGGCTACAACTACAAGACCCGCACCGACATGAGCACATACAAGCGTTCGTTCCTGAGCGGATTCTCTATCGCGGCAGGAATGAATGTGAGCCGCTTCAATTTCTCATTGGCCTTTGGCCAACCCCATTCCGGAGCCACGACTATGATGTTCAACCTCAACATGAACCTCCAGGATCTTGTCAGGTGAGAACGGCAGTTCGGGAATGTGACAATCTTCATATTGATATGAAATCAGACAACAAGATAATAATCGCGATAGACGGATTCTCTTCGACGGGCAAAAGCACCATAGCCAAAGCCCTGGCGCAGGAAATCGGTTACAGGTATGTCGACACAGGCGCGATGTACCGCGCCGTGACGCTCTACGCGATGAACCATGGTCTGGCAGGAGATAAGGGCAACCTCGATGCCAAGGGCCTTGTGGCAGCCATGCCCGAAATCCACATTGGTTTCAGGATAATGCCTGACGGCACACAACACACGTTGCTCAACAACGAGGATGTTGAGGAGCGCATCCGCAGGATGGATGTGTCCTCAAAGGTCTCATATGTGGCGGCCATACCAGAGATACGCCGTGCCCTTGTGAAGATGCAGCAGGGATATGGGACTGAGAAAGGCATTGTAATGGACGGACGTGACATAGGCACTACCGTCTTTCCCGACGCCGAACTGAAAATTTTCATGACCGCTTCGGCCGAGACCCGCGCCCAGAGACGGCTCAAAGAACTGATAGAGAAAGGTCACGCTACTTCATTCGAGGAGGTGCTTGCCAATGTGGCGCACCGCGACCATATCGACCAGACTCGCGAGGAGAGCCCGCTCCGACGGGCCGAGGACGCTATTGATCTTGACAATTCATATATGACGCGCGACGAGCAGAATGCTTGGCTGCTGGCACGCTATCGCGAGGCTGTCAAACGCGTCAGCACGTCAAACTGAACTGTCGCCTATGGCAAGAATCGAGATTGACCCAGGCTCGGGGTTCTGTTTCGGAGTCACAACCGCCATTCAGAAAGCCGAGGAGGAAATCGACCGCTCAGGCACACTTTATTGCCTGGGCGACATTGTCCACAACAGTGACGAGGTGGGACGGCTCGAGCGTAAGGGGCTGAAAATCATCGAACACCCTGATATGGCCACCCTCCATGATGTGAAGCTGCTTCTTAGGGCACACGGCGAACCGCCATCCACATACGAGATGGCCAGGCGAAACAATATCGAGATAATCGACGCGACATGCCCGGTAGTCTTGCGGCTCCAGCGCCGCATCAAGGCTTCATATGACGTGGCCCCCGCTGACCGGCCCCAGATTGTGATTTACGGGAAAAACGGCCATGCCGAGGTCAACGGCCTGGTCGGCCAGACATCCGGAGAGGCCATTGTGGTCGAGGGGCCTGATGACCTTGACAAGATCGATTCATCACGCCCGGTGGTGCTGTATTCCCAGACCACGAAATCAGTGGCCGGATTCAGGGAAATTGCAGCGATGATCCGCGACAGGCTCAATCCTGATGTCAGCTTCGAGAGCTTCGACACCATCTGCCGACGCGTCTCCAACCGGGTGGAGCAACTGCAGGTGTTCGCCCGTTCGCATGACGTGATTGTCTTTGTCGCCGGAGAGAAAAGCTCCAACGGGAAAGTGTTATATGGAAACTGCCTGGAGGTAAATCCCGCCACCCATTTGATTTCCAACCCACGGGAAATCGACCCGGGATGGTTCCCGGCTGACTGCGGAGAAGTCTCAGTCGGCATATGCGGGGCCACTTCCACTCCCCTATGGCTTATGGAAGAGGCCAGGCAACGCCTTGAGATGTTGCTGGACGGCAATAATAAACCCGATGCCGGATGAAATCATTTGTCGCCATTGATGTGGAGACGGCCAACAACCAGCCATCATCCATATGCGCCATCGGCGCGGTGAAGGTTGTTGATGGAATCATCGTCGACCGTTTTTATGAATTGGTCAAGCCTGAGCCGGAATACTATTTCAGGTACTTCACCGAGCAGATTCACGGTATCGGATATGATGACACGGCAGAATGTGATACATTCGACCGTGTCTGGCGCCGTCTGGCGATGATAGCCGTCGATTTGCCTTTCGTCGCACACAACAAGTCGTTTGACGAGAGATGCCTGCGTGCGGCCCACAAGACATACCGCATGGATTTTCCCGACAGGCCGTTTTTCTGTACAATGATGAAAGCGCGCCGCACCATCCCCCGGACAGTGTGCCCCAGTTTCTCTCTGCCCAACATCTGTGAGTTCTTCGGCATACCGTTCAGCAACCATCACAACGCGCTGGCTGACGCGGAGGCATGCGCCAAAATCGCCATGGTGCTGTTTGCCGACGACTGATTTCTCTCCACCATTTTGGCCGATTTGATCCAGCAGACATGCCAGAGCGTATCCGGCCCATTTAACCTACGATCAAGCAATGATATGAAATTTACCCATACCGCCATATCTCTGTTGATATTTTCATCACTTTTGTCTTGCGGCAGTTCTGACAAACGCCCTGCCGGGCATATTGAAGAGGAGCGGCAAGCCGCCATTGCCCAAGGACGCAAGCAGGCGCTGAGACTCGCCATATCTGAATGCACCGACAGCCTCGAGATGGAAAAAATCCTCATCGACGTGAGGGTCACGGAAACCACCCTTCGCCGTGAAGGTGAAGAGGGACTGGCCGACAACTATGTGGAAAGCTTTCTCGCCACTCTCGACTCGGTCAATCCCGACCTGTATGCCGACATAACCTCTCCTCTATAGCAAAATTGCAAACAATATTGTTTTGCCTGCCATTATATATAATATCTGTTATGATGGCAGGGAAATCTGCGTGACTCGATGTCACAGTCACCGTTCAACCAGTTTCAACATTTTAAATGGAAACACAAGAAATCAGACCACAGACTTACCAACGAGTGTTTTATGCCGCACGACAGGCAATCCGCAGGCATGTGTCAGGAGGCAATGTGTTGATAATATCCACTTTGCTCGCACTGGTCATCGCCAACATTCCCGCCCTCAACCAGTATTATTTCAACTTCTGGCAACAAGAGGTAAGGTTGCAGATAGGCAGTTTCAACCTCTTCTCCCACGGCGGTCACCCTATGTCGCTGCTGTCATTCATCAATGACGCGCTTATGGCAGTCTTCTTCTTCACCATCGGCCTTGAGATCAAACGTGAGATACTTGTGGGACAACTCGCGTCATTCCGCAACGCGCTGTTGCCGATTGTCGCCGCCATAGGCGGCATGCTGCTGCCGGTAGGTATCTTCATGCTCCTGTCAGGAGGCGCCCCCTACGCCGGCGGTGCTGCCATACCGATGGCCACAGACATCGCGTTCTCGCTTGGCATACTTGCCATGCTCGGCTCGCGCGTCCCGCTGTCATTAAAGATATTTCTGACCACCCTCGCCGTGGTCGACGACATCGGTGGCATTCTCGTCATCGCCATCGGCTATACCGCACATGTCGAATTGTGGTATCTCATCGGCGCGGCCATTGTGCTTGGCATTCTTTGCATAGGCCAGCACATCCGGATAAAAAGCAAGATTTTTTACCTCACGCTCGGAGGCGTGGTATGGTTCCTGTTCCTGAACTCGGGAGTACATCCCACCATAGCCGGAGTGCTGGTGGCATTCTGCATCCCGGCCAAACCGGTGTTCAACCCCAAAGGATACATCAAGACAATACGCCGCGCCATTGGCAACTTCCGCGCCGAGAATGACGAGGCACTGACCCGCTACTCGATACTCTCCGGACAGCAGATGGACTGGCTGAAGCAGATAGAGTCGGCCTCCGACAAAGTGATTTCCCCGCTCCAGGAACTTGAAGACTCGCTACATCCGATTGTCAACTACCTGATAGTCCCGTTGTTCGCGTTCGCCAATGCCGGGATTTACCTCCTCGACATGACCCCAGGGGCTGCCCTGGAGGGTGTCTCACTCGCCATAATCATCTCCCTCGTGCTCGGAAAGTTCCTCGGCATACTCAGCTTCTCATGGCTGGCCGTAAAATTAAGACTCGCCCCCATGCCCGACCATGCCACATGGCCTATGATTTCGGGAGTGGCGCTGCTCGGTGGCATCGGATTCACCGTGTCGCTCTTCATTGCCAACCTCACTTTCAACACCGCCGACGAATTGCAGTCTCACTTACTTAACCTCTCCAAACTCGGAATCGTCATAGGCTCACTTACTGCCGGTATACTCGGATACCTCTCCCTGAAACTGACCACCAAACCCGCCGCCAGGCTTTAGCCCCTCAAAAAGCTAAAAAGATATAAAACCCCTCACAAATCAACACTTTGAAAAGTTTGTTAACAAACTTTCACAAATGGGGGGGGTAAATTGTTAAGTTTTATGTAATTTTGCAGTGATTTTTGGCCGATATGGTCAGCCAAAAATCACTGCAAAATACTTTTATACCCTCCCTTACGGTGTCAAAGAATTGCGAATACTTCTTACTTAATTGATTCACAGAGGTTTACAAACATCTTCTGGAACTAAGATTATATCATACCAGCAATTCGACACACCACAACCCCTCTCACAACACGTAGAGAAAATGACGGTCTCACCCCTTGACGCCAACATAGAGAAATGGTATGTCATGGCCGCCTACAAATTCGAGCTTAAAGCCGAGGCATCACTCCGCGAGGCAGGCATTGAGGTGTATCTACCCAAAGAGACCATCTATGTGAAAAAACCACGCAGGCGACCTGTCGCCGTCGAGCGCCCCGCCATCTCCACCCTGATATTCGTCCACGCCAGCTGGAGCCGCATCATCGACTACAAACGGTGCATCGACGACCGTCTCAAATTCAAGATGACACCAATCGCCGCCGACACGACGCGCCCGCCCCTCTCCTCCGACAAAACCTACCTGACGGTGCCCGAACCCCAAATGGCCGCCTTCATATCCATCTGGGCCACCCGCGACACCCTCCAGGCATCACTCACTCCGCTCATCTCCTCCACAACCTCACCAAGCACCTCCACCTCTCCCACCACCTTTCCCGTCACCTCCCTTTCCGTTCCTGCAACATCACAATCCTCCCAGAAGGACAACACTCATAAGAACAACACTCTCCCCATCGGCACCGCAGTTGAAATCACCGACGGCCCTCTCTCCGGCCTCCGCGCCACCACCCTCACCCCCATCACCTCCCGCTCCCGCACCACCCGCCTCTCCCTCCCCCTGGCCTCCCTCCTCACCATCACCATCTCCCTCCCCACCTCCTCCCTCTCAGCATTATACTAATCAATTAAACACGCACTCTTATTGGCATTTAATCAAAATATCCCCTTTATGAGCATAAGGCAACGAATATACCACTATCGATTTGAGACATGGCTTGATTGTTACATATATAACAACAAGTACATTCTGAACCTACGCCGCAACCATAGGAAACTATCCAAGCCGATATTGTTATTGTCAGCACCTTACCTGCTGCTAAACTGGTTAGTCTGCAAGATATACGCATCTACCTATGGCTCCTATAAAGTGGCTCAAACACTCAGAAAGGAGCAAACAGCATCCTTCAACCACGAAGTGGCCATCGTTGCTATTGCAAAGAACGAAGGTTTGTATATCCAAGAATGGATTGAATACCACAAATTGGCAGGCATAACTAAAATTTATTTGTACGACAACGAAAGCTCAGATAACACTTTCGCCACAATTAAACCATACATCGATTCTGGCCTAATAGATTACACATTCATTCGGGGGGGCGGAATGCAGCTTACAGCTTATAACGACGCGATAAAAAAGCATAAAGACAAGTGCCGCTATATGGCTTTCATCGACCTTGATGAATACATCATGCCGGAAACACCATTTCAAAAAATCCCGGAAATCGTCAACGCGATAACTTCGAGACGTCCGAATGCAGCCGGCATAGCCCTGAACTGGTGCTTGTATGGGAATTCAGGGCATATAAAACGCCCCAAGGGGCTAATAACCGAGAGCTATATTGATCGGGCCAAAAACTCCAACCCTATGAATCATATGATAAAGACCTTGTGCAACCCGCGCCTGGTTAAAGATTATATCTCTCCACATTACCCTCAATACAAGCTGGGAGCGATTTCCGTGGACTCCACAGGATGGCTTCGCTCCAAAGGCTGGTTCTGCCGAGACCTCACATTCAAGAATCTTCGACTCAACCACTATTATTGCAAAAGCGAAGAAGACTTCAAAATAAAGGTCTCACGAGGCTTAGGGGATCGCATCGGGCAGTACGACTTATCAAAATACCACAAAATGAATTTCAACGAAGTCCACGACGAGTCAATGCTTGCATACCAAAAAGAACTGTCTGACATAAAAGACCGTATTAATTAGTATTTTAAGCAGTTGAGCACCTACCACAAAATAATCAAAAACTCAGGGCTGTTATATATACGCACCATAGTGTCCCTCATTGTAAATATTTTCACCACAAGGATTACACTTGAGGCGCTTGGGGTTTCTGACTACGGTCTCTACAATGTGATTGGCGGAGCGATTGGAATGTTGGGCTTTTTAAGCGCAACCATGAGCTCTACAACTCAGCGTTTCATAAACTATGCGGAAGGGGCGGGCAACACTGCGGACATAATAAAGACACTCAACAACTCACTTATTCTTCATTATATAATAGCATCCGTTTCAGCCATCATATTGCTAATTGCCGGTATTTTTTTCTTCAATGGCATTTTGAACATTCCAGCCGGACAGCAAAACGCAGCATATGTTGTATATGGATGTCTTATTATAAGCACAATCTTTTCAATAACAATAACACCATACGATGCAACAATTATCGCCCATGAAAATATGGCATTCTATTCCATTTTAGGCATCGTAGATGTATTGCTTAAACTTTTAATTGCCATCTTAATACTATATCTGCCTGCAGAGCAGCTCATCATATACTCAATATTACTTGCCATTGAATCAATGTTGCTCCGCACTATTGCAAAAACTTATTGCCGACGTAAATATGATGAGTGCAAACATACAGACATCAAAAACTATGACAAGGCACGAATAAAACAAATGGCGACATTTGCCGGATGGAATATGGCAAATATAGCAACCAGCATGATATCTTTATATGGCACAAACGTCATAATAAATCATTATTTCGGCACTGAACTTAATGCCGCAATGGGAATCGCGACTCAATTATCCGGGATTTTGATGTCGATTTCCACCAATATGATAAAAGCTCTCACTCCCGCACTTGTCAAAGCCGAGGGAGGCCATAAACGTGACAAAATGATAGCTATGAGTTATACTGGTTGTAAGTTCTCATTACTTGTCCTTTCATTTTTATGCATCCCCATTATACTATATTTACCGTACATCTTAGATCTTTGGCTTAAAAATCCTCCTGGATGGACATCAGTTTTTTGTTTAATCTCACTCATTGCAATTCTTTTTGACCAATCTACTGTTTTGCTATATCAAAGCATTATGGCAGAAGGCCACATAAAAGAGTATAATTTTGCCAGATCTGTCACTAATATTATGCCCCTGTTTGTGTCTATAATTATGTTCTCCGCCTTAAATTTTTCTCCGGTCTGGGGCCTACTTAATTGGGTGATATGGAAATCGATAGTAGGGAGCATCGTAAATTTGATATTTTCACACCGAAATCTGGGAATATCATATTCCGCATTCTGGCATAAAACCTATCTTCCCTGTATATTGGGAATCATTCCAACAACCATTATAGGCCTCCTTTTACAAAACCTCTCCGCTGAATTAAACAACTTAATACAAATCAGCTTATTATTCATATTAAGCATACCTATATACTGGCGATTATCACTTACAAAGTCTGAACGAAATACTCTGAAAACTTTTCTCACCGTTAAGATTTAATTTCACACATAAAAGCCGTGCAATCACACACAAAAAATTGGTTATAGACTCTTAGATGAGTTGAAACCAAAATTGATGATTGCGGAGCTACAATAAACCAGAACGTCTATTGTTACAGAGATGGTTAAAACAAAGAGAACCATACATACATCCATCATAACTCGTGTTTTAGGAAGCATAGAAGCTCGCATGAGTCAACCGTGGTTTAATCCTTTGCGTACAGTATACTTTAATTTTAGGACTTTGCCGTTTCGTCAAGCGATTAAATTCCCCGTGTATATATACGGACGAGTGAGGTTTTTTATGTTGAATGGAAGAGTCCGATTTGAAAATACCCCTATCAAACGCGGTATGGTAAAAATTGGAATCAATGGAGATTCTTTTTCTTTATTTGACCATACGGGGTACATACAATTAAGCTCATTGGATTCAGAAATAATATTCGAAGGGCCGTGCCGCATTGCATTAAATACCAAGATACGCGTTACTATGGGAACATTACGATTTGGAGAGTATGTGAGAATAGGAACTGATACCAAAGTAATCTGCAATGGAGGAAAGATTAGCATAGGTGCATTCTCTGGTATAACATTTGGTTGCACAATTATGAACAGCAGTTTCCACTACACATATGACATACAACGGCAGGGCTATTGCAATCGTACTTCAATCATAGAACTCGGGAAAAGGAATTGGATTGGCAATCAAACCACCATACTTGGTAAGACCAAAACAAAAGATGACACAATCGTAGGAACAGGGAGTCTCCTGAATAAAGATTATACCAAATATCCTGAGGAATATCCGCTGCTTGGAGGCAGGCCGGCAAAGGTCGTGAGAGAAGGAATAAAGAGGGTATTCTCCCCTCATACAGAAATGCAAGTAACTTCCTTGTTTAAAGACAGTAAAGCGTCTTTTGTTGTATCACCCGAAATTTTCGATGATGTAACAAACATAATTATTGAAATGTAACAGGAATAATAATGGACACAAAGGATTATATTTTGAAAGGGATGCGGAAAGCATATAGGGCAATCTTCAAGCCTGAATTTGCTATTCCAGAATGCATTCTGGATCGTGAAAAAGCCAATCTTTTGATTTACGAGACACTGACACAAAAAGAGCCTTGTATGATTTCACGTTTCGGCACTGGAGAAATCGGGATTGTCTGCAATTACCTTGGTGTACACGGAAAAGGGAATATACTCAGTCGATGTTGCCAGTATATATTTAATAATCACGGACTTCCTTGGTGGGACAAAATTGTTTATAAGAGTATGCACCTTAATGCTGGCATATTTCCGACAACTATAAACACCTTGGAACGTTTCTCTGAACGCTATCTTCAAGACATTCCGGAAATAGACTTACTCGGCTCATTCAATGCCACCGAAGTATTAATGCCATTGCGGGAGGATGTGGTCAAAGTTCATCTTGAATGTCTCTACCCTTTTTTTGTAGAACACCCTTGGACAGCAGCCCTAAGAGGGAAAAAAGTGTTGGTTGTTCATCCCTTTACAGAATCAATCAAATTACAACATTCTCGAAATGATAAAATCTTTGAGAATCCAGATGTTTTCCCAGAATATGAGATTTCGTTATTAAAAGCTGTGCAATCCAATGCGGGCGCAATTGTCCCCTACAAAGATTGGTTTGAAGCTCTCAAATGGATGGAGGATCAAATTTCAAAAATAGACTTTGACATAGCTATTATCGGTTGTGGAGCTTACGGACTGCCTTTGGCCGCACACATAAAAAGACTCGGCAAAAAGGCCATACATTTGGGTGGCGGATCACAATTGCTGTTTGGAATCAAGGGCAAACGATGGGACAATAATGGATATCATTGGCAAAATTTACCACAACTCAATACAAATTACAGTCAACTATACAACAACTTTTGGATTCGGCCAAATCAAAACGAGACCCCTGCATCGGCACAAAAAGTTGAAGGCGCTTGCTATTGGTAACTATGGTCAAAAACTCACAGATCAAATCACGAATAAGTGCAATCTGTATTTATATTGCGCTTATACTTATAAACATTGCTTATTGTCCAGGAATAATTTTAACATCTACTTATAAAGTTATAATTGGTATTACTACAGTAGTAATACTGATTGGAATTCTCATAAACCTGAAAAGGACCTACAAATTCATTTTTAAGACATCTCTTATTCCAATTACATTATTGTTGACTTATTCATCCATTGTATTTTGCCTTACCGGTATTTTTTGCTTTAATGCATATTCCAATATATTCCTATCCTTTACTTGTTTCATTTTCGGTTTCTCAATATGTGATTCATCCCCGAAGTCACTGGCCTCGATTTGTGCCATATATATTTTTTCTGCGATTTTTCTGGGGATATACTCGATTATTACGAACTTGGGATCTTTCGAAATATCTGACACATACGCAATGTCAGTAAAAAACTCAAGTAGCGTACTATTAGGGACAGCGATGATACTATGCCTCCCACTCATTAGATGTGCGAAAAAGAGATTAACATGCATTTTTTGGATTTGTGCAAGCACATTACTGTTTATATGTATATTGACATTCCGGTCTCGTACTTGTATGCTCGGCGTAGTATTGGCATACATTATATATTTAATGCGTAGCAAAATATCAATACCTCGGCTGTTGTGTAATCGGATTACCATTTTTATCGCTCTTAGTATTATTGGTTTAACGATATGCCTCAATGTCAATTTTTCATCTTACATATATGATGCCATATTTGCCGGGAAAGACGCAAACAATGTCAACAGTATCACATCGGGGCGAATTCATTTATTTAAATATGCCTGGGAATTTTTCACGCTCAATCCACTTTTTGGAAATTTACAACAAGACAGAGCTTTGCCTCCCATCGACAATTTTATTTTATCCCAATTAACCTGGTATGGAATAGTTGGTGCCTTATGGAACTTAGTAGCTTATATCATCGTTTGGATGATTTGTATCAGAGGTCTTTTTAAATCTTCAATAAAGTGCACATATATATTTTTGACTCTCTTACTACTTTGTATAACCAGCATTACAGAAGGGCCGTTCCCATTCGGTCCTGGAACTCCAGTCATTTGCAGTTGGACTCTTTTGGGATGGTGGTATAGGGGTTCGAAATATCCACTTACAAATATCTGACTTATATGATAATATTCAAACGATTACGCAACGCACTCAGCATATTTAGGCACTATTATATCTCGCCAAATCCGTCAAAATTGGGTTATTTCGGCAGAAATGCGGCATTAGGGATTCCCGCCGATTTGAAAAAACCAGAAAACATTTTTTTATACGATAACGCACGCATTGGTCGACGTTCTACAATCCTCACTATGGGCAATAGCAAGTTCATTATGAGACGAGGGTGCCTTACCGCAGAAGGATTAGTAGTGATCACGTCAAACCACAGACAAAAAATTGGACAATTCTTGAGCGGAGGCAATGAAGACAATGAGTATGGAGATGTAATTGTCGAAGAGGATGTGTGGATTGGAATGAATGTCACCTTGTTGCCTGGTGTCACTATAGGAAGAGGAGCAATAATTGGCGCATCTTCTGTCGTGACAAAGTCAATACCTCCATACGCTATAGCTGTCGGAAATCCGGCCAAAGTCATCAAATTCAAATGGCCAATTGAAGACATAATTAAGCACGAAGAAGCCCTATATAACGAGACTGAGCGTTTATCACTGGAGGAACTTCTCTCTATTACGCAACAAAAGAAAGATTCTAATTGCATCCAATCTCCCGAATGATTTATACCTATCATTGACTATATCGACATTATTTTGATTTGGAAAGCCCTCGCAAAATTCAAGGCATTTGATGACCCGATATCTTAGTGATAAAATCATTGTGCTGAACACCATACTGGTAATAATGGTGGTGTTCATACATAGCAGCTTCAATGAGGCTACACAATACCAATTTGCACCATACCTGCAACGTTTTATCGGGTATGGTATCTGTAGAATTGCCAATTGTATGTTTTTTGCCCTTTCGGGATATTTATTTGCCCGAAACCTTAATTCATTAAAGGATATCCATAAAAAACACGTCAAAAGGATACGCACATTGGTTTTACCCTATCTGTTATGGAACATCATTTTTGTAAGCTGGTATATCATACTTGAGTTTATTCCTGGGGTTTCCGGTTATTCAAATAGTGGTGGTACCCTACATATGCTTGTTTCTCAACCTATGGTCGAGACCTTCCAATGGTTATTTTTCACGCCGGCAGCATTTCAGCTTTGGTTTTTACGCGATCTGATTGTCATTCTCCTGTTTATTCCTCTGATTTGGCTCATAACCAAACTGAATTGGAAGATTTCTGTGCTATTGGCTATTGGCTCGACCGTATTCTATCCATGGTTGAGTTATTTTTGGTTAGGCTTCGTTCTCGCATACAATGGCATCAATATTCAACCAACAAATTATCCCCGATTCACAATCTTCATCAGTTTATCCATATACATCATATTCGGGATATTCATAACGATTCATCCTCTAAACAGTGAATTCTTATATTCTAAATTCTTATATTTCATAGTAAATCTCATTGGATTATATGCGATTTGGAGTACTTATGATATTGTCTCAAAGGGAGAAATAATCTCTAATATAGGCCTTTGGAAATACATCTGCGGTTTCAGTTTTTTCATATATTGTTTCCATGAACCAGCATTCAATGTAATAAAGAAACTTTCTTTAAGTACATTTGGCACTTCTGAGATATCTCTCATCATACTTTACCTCGTGAATCCACTAATAATGGTGGGGACTGCAATATGCGTAGCGCAATTGCTGAGAAAAATCGCCCCCGCCATTTACGGCATACTAACTGGCGGTCGATAAAATATATGAGAATCTATTTAGGACATTTCTGCAGGCCTGACAAAGAACGGGAGTTAGGCATAAGCATTGCTGCGAGCAATTTTTCAAACACACTTGTAAACGGACATATTTTCGACAAGTCTTTCTCGATACTGCCTCCATATGTCAGAGGGAAACGAAATCCGAAAGAATTGACGACAGAGAGTGCGACTTTGTTGTATTCATTTTGGAGAAGATTGCCATCTCCTTTTTGCAAGTTGGCGCCAGTCTGTGAACAAGTCGCGCTATTCTTCAAGATTCCACGCGGAGCGTCGCTATGGTTATATAACGTGACGATGCTTAACTGGATACTTATCAAACTCCTGAGCTGGTTCAAACCATCGGTAAGCATCTATCCGATTGTCTTAGACTATACACCCGGGGCTCCGGGAAATGACAAGTTCCTTAGATTCATTAATTCGACGCCAGGAATAATTTCTCTTACCAATTACACAGAATTGTCAAAAATCAATTTCCGGTGTCTTCCGGGAATAACGCCATCGGAATGCAAGATTCCATTGACAAATTCAACAAAACGCACATTCCTCTTGTCGGGCATTTTGAATGAACAGATCTCTTCAATCTCAACGGTTGTCGACGCATTTGAGAAAGTTCCGGAAGCCATACTAAATATCACCGGCAATCTTTCTCACAACCCGGATTTGGTCAAACGTATTTCGGAGGTTCCAAATGTGAACTACCTCGGAATGCTGTCAAAAGAAGCTTATATGGATTTGCTGGATTCCTCCACCACATTCATACTTTCAACCAGGAATCCATCATATCCCGAAAACAAATGCAATTTCCCATCTAAAATCATAGAAGGCCTATTTCACAACAAGGGAATCGTCTCAACAATTGCATATCCTCAGATTGAGGGCATAAACTATATCCAGACAGGTTCGACAGTCAATGAGATACGAGATTCCATCAGAGAGATAATATCCATGACCGAGGCTCAAATCGGGCCTTATATAAATCAGGGGAAGAAAACTGCTGAGATGTTTTCGATTGGGGTCTGGAAGAATGCAATTGATGATATTGAACGGCCATATGATGCGGTCTACTTGACAAACACCCCGAGTTTTTACAAACTCAACCTTACAGATGCAATATGTGCCAAAGGCAAGAAGATTTTACTTGTCTTCTACGGATATGGCAATGAGGCGGTAAACACCGTGTTGAAAAACGAAGAGCGGCCCAATCATTTCGACTGGATTTTTCTACATAATGGGGATTCAGCCAAACGCGACAAAATCACAGTTTTCCGCAAACTGTCACGACTTCTACGTAATACGCGTTATAAACACATTCTGTATTCCGGATGGTTTGTCCCTGAATATAACTTATATTCTCTAATGTCTCCTCGCAATAAGAATATCCTCATATGCGAGTCTTCTATATACGAAGTCGGGACAACTGGCTGGCGAGGATGGATTAAACGTCTTATCATCGGCCGAATGTACGCAGCCCTTCCTTCTGGACTCCCTCATAAGAAGCTGCTTGAAAAGCTTGGTTTACAAGGGCCACAGTATATCACCGGCTCGGTTGGCATATTCGACAAAAGACATTCGCGAGGTAAGCCAAAAACACTCGTTAACGGCCAACGTTGCAGATTCTTATATGTCGGCAGGCTTGTTCCCGTGAAGAATGTAAACTTACTTGTGGATTGTTTCAACCGTAACGGGCTACCTCTGACAATCGTCGGAGACGGCATCCTCAGAAAACAGTTGGAAGACAAGTCGAATGACAATATATCTTTTCTTGGATTTGTAAACAACGATGAGTTGTATCGGATATATCAGTCTCACGATGTGTTTATTCTCCCATCACTGTCTGAGCCTTGGGGATTGGTGGTAGAAGAAGCTTTATACAATGGTCTGCCCGTCATAGCCAGCGATATGGTCGGGGCATATCCAGATATGGTAAAAGCTTACAGAGCCGGCGAGTGTTTCCGCCATGACAGTATGGAATCCCTACAAGTTGCAATTGATAAAGTCATTGTCAACTACATGGATTATTCCAAATCAGTCGCTGGAATAGATTTTGACATACGTGAACAATCGCAAGTAAAAGCATACATTGACGCGTTTGAGATATGAAACTGCTCCAGACAATCGCATCTATGAATGCCACAGGTGGTGGGACATCCAGCTGTACATATCAGCTGTTCAATGCCCTATACAATCTTGACCCTGAGGTCAGGTTACTGTCTATGGCACCGAAGAGTTCCGCCACCGAAGTACTGGGGGATGGCTCCCAATGGCTTGTCAACTTGCCAAATGATTATCGTACTCCTCTCGGAATTTCGAAAAACATACGGAACTATCTTAAAAATTCCGATGCGGAGATTTTCCATACCAATGGAATGTGGATGGATGTCAACCATGCAACTTGTGCGATAGCCCGGTCCAAAGGAAAACCATATCTTATCACCCCCCACGGTATGATGTACAAGGAAACATTACGCCGGTCGTGGTGGAAAAAACGTCCATTGGAGGCCTTATGGTACAAGAAAGACATCCGTGAAGCGTCCTGTATCCATGTGACTTGCGAGGAAGAGATGCGCCATATACGCAATTACGGCTACAAAGGCCCGGTTGCCGTTATTGGCAATCCTATTGAAGTGCCATCTTACATCGACGAAATAAACCGTGGAATTGAACGCACCTGCGATTCTTGCGACGAGCGTGTCATTGGATTCCTCGGCAGGCTGCATCCTCGCAAACAGGTTGAATTGATTCTGCAAGGATTGGCGTTACATCCTGAAGCAAAACGAATAAAAGTTGTAATCATCGGTGAAGGGGATGCAGCCTACACAGATTTCCTTCATAAGGAAGCAGAGAGGCTCGGCCTAACCGATCAAGTAGAATTCAAAGGATTCATAAACGGACGCGAGAAATTTGAACAGTTATCCCGTATGTCTGCCCTGTTTGTCCCGTCGGATATGGAGAATTTCGGAATGATCATTCCGGAAGCATTATTGGTCAACACTCCGGTCATGGCTTCCTTAGGGACTCCCTGGGAGGCATTGAACACCAACGGGTGCGGATGGTGGACAGAAGCGACACCTGAATCCATCTCCAATGTCATAGACAAGATTATGCAGATGTCTCCATCCGATTTGAAATCAATGGGGAAGCTTGGCGCACAGTATGTGCGCGACAATTTCGCAGCACCTGTAATCGCTTCACGTATGATGGAGCTTTATAGATGGCTGTTGGGAGAAAGGCCAAAACCGGATTTCGTGATGGCCTGATTGAACATGGCGAACACAGACAATTACAAAATCCTCAAAACTGGCATTTCCTGGAGCGCGTTCGAGCGGTTTGCCGTACAGGGGATGCAATTTGTTGTCTTCGTGTTCATGGCAAGAGGCCTCTCCCCTACCGACTATGGTCTGGTTGGGATGCTTGCCTTCTTCATCGTCATCTCGCAACTGATTGCCGAGGGGGGTCTGTCGCAAGCCATCATACGCAAGCTTGACCGCGACGAGGCCGACCTCTCGACATCATTTTACGTCAACATCGCGGGCGGCGCGATACTTTACCTGCTGCTCTTCGCCATAGCCCCGCTTGTGTCCGGATTCTATGGTGAACCACGGCTCACAGGATTGCTTCGGGTGATGGCCCTTTGCATACCCATACAGTCATCCCTGGTTGTCCACCGGGCGGTGTTGACTTCCCGGCTCGATTTCAAGACCCAGGCTAAATCAACTTTTGTCGGGACTCTGACATCTGGCTTCGCAGGCATATATATGGCATACAATGGCTATGGCGCATGGTCAATCGTATGCCTGCAACTCACAAACCAGGTTTTCACAGCCATAACCCTCTGGTTGGTCACCCAATGGCGCCCAAAGTTGCTTTTTTCGACATACGCTTTCCGACGGCTATATGGATTCGGAAGCAAACTGCTGATGAGCAAAGTTGTCGACTGCCTTTACAACAGTTTTTATGTGCTGGCCATCGGCAAGGTCTTCTCCGCATATGCCCTGGGATGCTACACCAACGCGCGGCAGCTCGGCAGCATGGCTTCCGAGAATCTGACACGTATCGTCAACCGGGCGGCTTTCCCGATGTTTTGCGGCTATCAGAACGACCCTCGCAAATTATGCGAAATGGTTTCTGAATACATACGGCTGTCGATGTTTTTCATTGCCCCGCTCATGTTGGGAATAGCCGCATTGGCGGTTCCGCTGACCACCGCGCTCATCGGCCACCAATGGCTCTATACCGCCAGGCTTTTGAGAATCCTGTGTCTATACTTCCTCTTCTTCCCGTTGAACTCCATCAATTTCATGATTCTTGAGATATATGGCAAAGGCGGACTCTACCTCAAGCTCCAGATTGCCAATGTCGCGGTAGGTCTTTCTCTGCTTGCCGTCACAATCCCGTTCGGACTGTCGGCTGTCTGTGTCGGACTTTTGGGCGGCACAGCATTGAATTTCGCCATAAACGCCCATCTGTCGGGCCGGCATATTGGCCTTGGCCTGTTAAGGCAATGCCGACTGATATTGCCGACATTGATAATAGCAGCGTTGATGGCGACAGCCGCCTTTTCAGTCCAGTTAGTGGCAGCAGGAGAATGGATACAGGTCGGACTGGGAACAGCCATTTGCCTGTTGACCTACGGCTGTCTCTCTATGATTTTCCAGACCCGTGTCTGCGTCTCAGTCTTCAATCTGCTCAAATCACGACACCCTCTGTGCAATGCCCAATCATAACACGACATTACACACCGGACATCGCACACGACTGATACTGGTACAGACGCTGTCTGTAATCCTCGCATCTGCCATCTGTGTAAGATGCTCAGGCCTGATAGATATACCGCTGCCCGTCATCACAGCTCTGTCTCTGATAGTGTTGGCGGTATGTTTTGAAAAACAAATCGCGTTATGCCTCCCACTCGTAAGCCTGGTCATATACTACGGACTAACGCTGATTATGCACCCCGAGCCTGAATTGCCGTTGCGCGCGTCACGTTTCGCCGCTTTCACAATCGGTATGCTCACGTTCTCCCCGCTTCTGACTTCCCCCTGGCTAAACCTGGCGAGAGAACAGATCGGCAAGATGATGTTCTGGATTCTGGCCATAATGGTAGCTGCATCTTTTGCCATCTGGATTTATTGTATGGCCACAGGCCGCCAGATGTCAGACACTACATTCTTTTATTATGGATTCAAAGGTGTTTTCGAAAAAGGAATGACATTGTCTCCAATAGCCGGATTTATATCTGTAATCACCCTCCAGAAAGCATTGGCAACCAACAAACCGACACACGCTGCTTACTGGACCATAGCCACAGTTATAAGCATCATCACATGCGTGGCGGCCGGTTCACGTATTGCCACAGTAGCGATGATTGCAGCCATAACCATCGAGACCTTATTGATGAGGGACTGCCTCAAAAAACACCTGGCAGGCATCCGATCGAGAATCTTGGCAACCGCCGCAATACTGTCGCTCGCCGCGTTGTCGCCGATGGCCCTCAAGGTGATAGTCCACAAAAACTCCATCGGCGACAGCCATGACTCCATGATATACTCCCGCCAGGAAATCTGGGCAACCCGAATTAAAGAGATATCCTCATCTCCCTTCATAGGAATCGGCTACGCCAATGAATATCCCAGGCCATCCTGGAAAAACGAGCCCGGGAAACTCACTTATCTTGAACCTGGTTCCTCCTGGATGTCGCTGCTAAGCTATGGCGGCATAATCGGAGCCGCCCTGTTCTGCTGGTTCATGTCTGCCACCGCAAAAAACATATACCATACACGCCATTCGCGTATAATGCCATTGACCATCTCACTTCTGACATTTTTCCTGGTCGACGGCATCGCCGAAGGATGGCTTCTGTTTGCCGGGGCACTGATGTTCCCCCTGTTCTGGCTGACATGCTCTTTGATAACAACATCTTCACAATCATAATTTCTATGAAAATTGGTATAATAACGATTTTGAAAGTTGGTAATTACGGAGCTGAACTTCAAGCGTATGCCACACAAGCTGTATTAAAGAGCTTAGGATATGACGCTGAAATAATTGACTATCTCTTCTACAAAAATCCGGATTTTAAACCTGAAAAGAGTTCAAAGCCGTCATTCCAACATCCTCTGAAAGTCTCCATCAAAGAGTTCTTATATCCAATAATAGTAAAAATACGCATCGGCTTATCCAAAGCCAAACCTAAAGAACGCAATTCCCGATTTGAGCAATTTCATAAGGATCACACATCAACTTCTCCAACATTTAGAAACTACAAAGAACTTCAACTGAATTGTCCGGAATATGACGTGTATCTTACCGGAAGTGATCAAGTCTGGAATCCGGGCATATACTCCTCATTAGAGCCCTATTTACTTTCTTTCGCCCCAAGATATGCACGACGTATCGCTTACGCTTCAAGCTTTGGTGTCAACGTTATACCTCAGGTCGCCTGTGATTTTTATGCCAGCAGATTGAAAAAATACGCGGCAATAGGTGTCAGAGAAGAAAACGCAGTCCATATGATAAAAGGACTCACCGGACAAGACGCGACATGGGTTCTGGATCCCACCCTACTACTCTCAAAAGAACAATGGCTCGAAGTCGCCAACCCCGTTGCTGGTTTCACAAATGATGAATTTGTTCTTGTTTACGAACTAACAAGTTGCTCATATATAATGCATCTCGCACACCGGATTGCTGCCAAGCGTAGTATGCGAATAATCAGAATATGCAAAGACGCGGCTCCGGTTGAAAAAGATGGAAACATATTAAACATCACAGATGCCGGGCCAGCCGAATTCCTATGGTTGTTTAATAAGGCATCCGTCATTATCACTAATTCATTCCATGGAACTGCATTCGCAATAAACTTCAATAAAGAATTTTACACCGTAGTATCCGCCCATAAAAAGAACAATAGTCGACAACAGAGTCTGCTATCCATGTTAGATCTGTCTGACAGGCTGGTTCCGGAGGGTGCTCCTGTATCAGATTTCTCTTCTCCTGACTTTACCCTTGTCAATCAGATTATGACGCAAAAGAGATTAGAATCTGTTAATTTTTTAACCACTGCTATAAATGGCTGAAATAAAACATCCACAACTTTGCTCCGACCAGACTTGTACCGGATGTAGCGCCTGCTACAACAGCTGTCCGACTGACGCTATATCTATGATGCCGGGGGCTGAAGGATTTTATAGACCTGTTGTTGACGCAGGAAAGTGCATAGGTTGTTTGAAATGTGAACGTTCGTGCCCTGTAATAACTCCAATTCTACCACTCGAAGAACAACATCATGATGAGGTATATGCAGCCTGGCATAAGGACTGGCTAATTCGCAAAAACAGTTCTTCTGGAGGCGCGTTCTCTGCTTTGGCAACAGCAATAATAGAACAATACCATGGAGTGGTATACGGTGCGGCATATGATGACAATATGATTATTCGCCATATTGCCATTGACAATCTCGAAGACCTGCCAAAACTCAGATTGAGCAAGTATGCGCAAAGTTCCATATCTGACACCTTTTGTAAAATCAAAAAGGATTTAAAGGCCAATCGTTTTGTATTGTTCTGCGGTACACCATGCCAAACTGCTGGCTTACGCAGCTTTCTTGGAACGGAATATGACAATTTGTTTATCTGTGATTTCATCTGTCACGGTGTTCCTTCTCCTCTAATGCTTTCATATTATAGGAATTGGCTTCATTCTCAAGGATTCCCCAAAATACTACGGATTAATTTCCGAAACAAAAGCAAAGGCTGGTACGATGCCCTACGCGTCATCCACTGTGATGAAAAAGAATACACTCTGAAAGGAGAAAACGACAACTACTGGATAGGGTTCAATGACAATAAGAATCTGCAAGAATGCTGCTATAACTGCAAATTTCTCGGGAAGAAACGACTCACAGATATCACCATCGCTGATTTTTGGGGTATCGGCAAAATTAAGCCTTTCGGTCATCGGAGTGAAATAGAAAAAGGCGTTTCTGCGGTAATTCTTTCGACAAGAAAGGGTGAAGAGCTGTTCAAACACGCAAAACTCCTGTTGCATTCATACCTCAGGTCTATCGACGAACTTGTAGTTGGGAATGAGGCTATGATAAAGCCATCACCAAGACCAAAGTGCAGAGACTCTTTTTACCCAGACCTACAAAAACTGCCCTATAAGGAATTTATGAAAAAGTATTTAGAGCCTACCACCAAAACAAAGATGGTGAAAGCCGTGCGTGAATACTTACCTGCACCTGTCGTGAAATTTATTCGTACAAGAGGACAAAAATAACATCCGATGATAAGAGTCGAAAAATATCAGGAATGCTTGTCTTTTAAGAATAAATTCCACCGATTACTTTGGGGAATCGGATGCGCATTGTTATTCAGACCTTTTAAAGGGCCCTTTTTCTGGCGATGGAGGAACACCGTTTTACGATTGGCAGGCGCCAATATCGGACGTGGATGTAAAATAAGCGCGTCAGCACGCATATGGGCTCCTTGGAATCTTACTACAGGCCAGTTCACCGCAATTGGCTCAAATGCCATCATATATAATCCAGCTCATATTACATTAGGGTCAAAAGTTGTGATATCACAATACGCTTATCTCTGCTCTGCATCTCACAACATCACTTCTTGTACCAATAAGCTTGTAACCGCACCTATCGAGATTTCATCATTTGCCTGGATCGCAACCGATGCATTTATCGGGATGGGTATTAAAATCGGCGAAGGAGCGGTAATAGGAGCTCGGGCAGCCGTCTTCAAGGATGTAGATCCATGGACGGTGTGTGGAGGGAACCCGGCAAAGTTCCTCAAAAAACGAGTTGTATCACAATCCTAATTCCTTAATACTATCCCCACCCTGATAAAATTTCTCTCTTAAACGGCCCCTGATAATTCTTATGCCATTATGCTTGATTTGACAGTCGTCATATTGACCAAAGACGAGGAGCTTCACATCAGACGTTGTATCGAGAATGTGCTGCCGATTGCAAAGACCATATATGTGGTAGACAGCTTCTCGACTGACAGGACTTTGGATATTGCAGCCGAATATCCGACAGTTAACATCCTCCAGAACAAATGGATTAACAATTACGCCCACCAATTCAACTGGGCACTTGACCAGCTGCCGGCAGATACCGGATGGGTACTGCGGCTTGACGCCGACGAGTATCTGCTTCCAGAGCTGGTAGAGGAAATCCGCCAGAAACTGCCGACTCTTGGAGAGGAGACGTCGGGCGTGGTGCTCAACCGCCGCCATATATTCCTAGGCAAATGGATGAAGCGCGGTATATATCCGGTCAAGTTGCTGCGAATCTTCAAGTACGGCAAGGGCAGGTGTGAGCAACGGCTTATGGATGAACATATACAGCTCACCCAAGGTGAAATCGTTGAGTTTGACAACGATTTCTGCGACCACAACCTCAACAACCTGTCGTGGTTCTGCCACAAACATGTAAATTATGCCGTCAGGGAAGCCGCCGACCTGCTTGACATTGAATACAATATCACCGGAGCGGCCCAGACTGACGGCAGCAAGGAGATTTCCCGCCAGGCCCTCGCCAAACGAAACAAGAAGCACAAATACGCGCGTCAGCCTCTTTTCTTGCGCTCCGCGGCATATTTCTTTTACCGTTACCTGTTCAAGGGGGCATTCCTCGAAGGTAAAGAGGGATTCCTGTTTTCATTCATCCAAGGATGGTGGTACCGCACACTGGTTGATGCCAAAGTGCTGGAAATAAAACGCAAAAGCGGAGGCGATTCACAGAAAATCAAACAGATCCTGCGCGAAGAATACAACATAGGTTTCTGATATTCATATGACAATGAAGAGCTTCAAAATATCCCTTGTCACAGCGACATGGAATTCCGCCGCCACCATCGAGGACACACTTCGCAGTGTGGTCAGACAGACTTATGGCAATGTAGAGCATATCGTTGTTGACGGCGGAAGTTCTGACGGCACTATGGACATCGTCAGGAAATACGCAGACAAATACCGTAGCCGCGGACTTGAATTGAAATGGGTGTCTGAGCCAGACAATGGCATATACGACGCGATGAACAAAGGCATCGCCCTCGCCTCCGGAGAGGTTGTGGGACTGCTTAATTCCGACGACTTCTTCACCTCTCCTACCGTGCTTGAGAGAGTGGCAGCCGAGTTCACCGCCCCAGAATCCGCCCGCATAGACGCCGTGTATGGCGACATCCATTATGTCAAACCTGGCCGTCTTGACAAATGCGTGAGATATTACTCCTCCAAAGGATTCTCCCGGGAGAAGATGCGCATGGGATTCATGCCCGCGCATCCGTCATTCTATTGCCGCAGGGAGATATACAACCAGTACGGGCTCTTTGACATCTCCTTCAAGATAGCCGCCGACTTCGAGCAACTGCTCCGGCTGATATACCTCCACAAAATCAAGACCAGATATATCCCGATTGATTTCGTGACGATGCGCACCGGGGGAGCTTCCTCTTCAGGATTCTCGTCACACCGCAGAATATACGCCGAACACCGGCGCGCCTACAAGAAAAACCGGGTAAACTCCAATTTCATGCTTGAGTCGCTACGCTACCTCTACAAAATCGTGGAGGTTTGCAAAGGCAACTTCTCCTGACCACGCCTTGACGTATGGCAACCGAAATAACACTGAGTGAAAACCCACGACGACAGGCAAGAATCACAGTCGGCGACGGTGACAACTCCCTGACTTGGACATTCGACGCTCCCGGAATGAGCGACAAAGCATGGCGCCAGCTTATTGCCAATGGTTTCGGCCCAGATATGCAAGCCGACAGGCTACGTGACGAGGATCGTGAAGCCCACGACTTCCGCGACCGCGTCGCTGCAGTGGTCGCCACCCTCAACGGGGCGGTCGAGACCCTTGAGCGCAACCGAGTTTTCGACAACAGTGAAGAGTCATTTATCGACTTCTTCCGAAATCTTGTGACCGAAGATAAGAAAGCCGGCATACCCCCATCACGAATCAACAAATATCTCGCCACCCTCTCCCGTTTCAAAAAATATCTCGAGACTGTCGCGAAAGAGGGGCTGCGGCCATCAAATATCTCATCCGACATAATGGCTGATTTCAACGACACTATGGCTGATGAAGGTCTGAAGCCCTCAACCCGCGCCTTCTACAACCGCACTCTGCTGGCTATATACCAGCGGGCCGTGAAAGCCGGACTGACACCCGACAATGCTCCATTCGCAAAAGTCGCGACCCAGTACCGTGTACCAACCGCCTGCAAACTCCCCCCGAAATAATCACTGACCGACTCCGCTCAGCAAAACCTTATCATAACAGAGGCTCCGCCCCGTTTGCCTGAATCCGGCAAATGGGGCGGAGCCTCTTGTAATGCACCAATATCGCGTCAGTGCATTCTTTTGAGGAGATTATATGAAGGCACAATGCCAAGTTCTCCCGCCTTAGACAGGTTAGAGGCCCCCTCAACCCGGTTGCCCAACTGGAAATAGACATAAGCCAGATTGTAATAAGCCTCACCCATATCAGGCTTCAGCTCCAGAGCCTTGCGGTACGCCGCAATGGCCGAGGTGAGGTCGCCAAGCTCCACAAGCGCGTTGGCCTTGTCATAATGGGCGAACGCGAGACGGGGCGACAATTCCACCGCACGGTCAAAATCAGAAATCACATTGCGGAGCTCCATCTTGGCATCCGCCCCCTGCGCGCCACCCGTATTCAAGCCTGACATAGCGCCGTCAGGCTGATATCCGCCGCCCGACATCAACATATCATGGCGGGCCACCCCGCGCATGAAATACGCGAGCGCGAAGTCGGGCGTAAGCGCAATCGCCTTGTCAAGGTCGGCGATAGCCGCCGGATAATTACGCAAGGTCACATAATCCATCGCCCTGCCAAAGAAATCAATCGCCCTTGGCTCATTGGAGGCCATATACCTGTTGTAATTCTCCACCGACTGGAAATGCCTGTCAAGCAGCTGCTCATCGGCGGGGGTAAGCCCACGGTTGCCCACCATCAACAGGAAAGGCAGCATACGCGTGGCGTTCAGGTCATCGACCTCCTTGATATAACTTCTGGCATCAGTGGCCGTATTGGCCGATGATGAGTAATACCCTAATGCGAACATCGGCTCGAGGGATATTCTCCGGTCACGGTCCTGCACCTTCCCCCTTATTCCCTGGTTAAGAAAATCCTGTTGCAGGTCGACATCGCTGTCCATTGTCCGCAGGGCAGTGAACCGCCTGGCGACGGATTCAGCCGACAACTCCTCCTCGCGGCCTCCAGTCCTCCCCTCAGCCGAATCTCGGACATTCCCTGCACCAGCGACATCATTCCCCTCCACGGCTGTCCCTCCCGGAGGTAATGCCTTGGCCATAGCCAGCGCACGCTTGTAATCGGTCTCGGCGGCCGACATCTTCCCTTGGCTTCGGTAGATGTCAGAGCGCATGTAAAGGGCCTCCGGCAGTTCGGGGAATCGCTCAATCAGCCTGTTGACATCCTCAAGCGCCTTGGTGTAGTTGCGGGTCTCGCTGTAAAGCAACACCCTGTTGTACAACGCCCGGTAATCCTCCGGATCAAGTTCAAGCACCCGCGAGAAATCAGCGATAGCGCGGTCATTGTCGCGGCTCTCCATCCTCAGCAATCCCCGGTTGTATATCGCGGCGGAATTCAGCGGGTCGAGCTGGATGGCATAATCATAATCGGCCATGGCACCGAAATAATCATCACGATTGTATCTCAGGAACGCACGGTTGACATACAGGTTACCCTCCTTGGGTTCCAGACGTATCGCTTCGGAAATATCCTGCTCCGCACTCTCGTAACCAGCCGGTGAAGACATCTCCAGCGAGGCCCTTATGACATAGGCATAAGCGAGTTTGGCCGAAATCCCGAGAGCGCGGTCAAGATCGGCCATAGCCCCTACAGTATCAGTCTGCTCGGCCTTCAGGCGCGCACGCGCCACATAGGCGTTGGCATATCCGGGATGAGTCTCAAGCAATCCGTCAAACACCATCATCGCGCTGTCGGCCTTGCCAAGTTGCTGCAAAGCCAGAGCCTTGTTGAACAAGAGATTGCGATTGTTTGGCAACAGAGAGGAGGCATGGTCGTAGTCATCTACCGCTTCCTGATATTGTCCCATGTTCTGCCGAGCCACACCCCTGACCTCATAAGCCTCCGGGATAAACGGGTTTCGGCTGATGGCCTCTGACGCATCCGCCTCAGCACCCCGGTAATCCTCCAGGTTCAACTTGGCGATGGCCCTCAGAAAATAAGGCTGCGCGAGATAAGGCTTGGCCGCTATGGCCCGGTTGAAATACTGTATCGACAGTATATAGTCGTCAAAGTAGAGCGCGTTCTGCCCCACCTTGACAATCTGCTCGGCATTGATCTGCGCGACGGCCTGAACCATCCCGGCCAACGCCACCATCACCGACAAAACATATAGTCTTATTTTTTGTTTCATAAGCAACGGAAGAGACATCTCCCTTTTCCATCCACAAATTTACGAAATCCCGCCAATATTCCTTATATTTGCAGATAAATAAATCACAATGCCAGCCAACGCCGGCAAAAAAGATTCCAACATGACAGAACTCCAGGGACAATGGCAGACATATCCCGCCGAAAGCACAGAAAACGGCCGCACGATTATCGTAACCGTCAGGACTGACATCGAAAAATTCCGGGAAAACCCACGCTTCATCTACCGGATGACAATCGCGTGGCCATACCAGGGAGGTGCAGACGGCATGCCCGACGAGCCTACCGCTGAACTGATGGAGCAGGCCACAGACCTGCTCGCCGAGACATTCCGTAAAGACCCCGTGGCCGTGCTGACCGAAATCTCAACCGGCGACGACCGCCGCGAATGGGTGTTCCAGACCCAGAGCCTCGGCATCTTCAACAAGAAGATAAACCAGGCCCTGCAGTCGCTTCCCCTTCTTCCTCTGGAATTTGAGGCAGAGGAAGACCCTGAATGGGAACTTTACACCGAGGGGTTGCCGGAAATCTGACCACGCCCGAAACGCGGTATCATTCTTTGATGACACCTGCGAGCGACGCGGCGCAACGGTCGCCGTCAATGGCCGCGGAGACTATACCGCCGGCATATCCCGCACCCTCTCCGCATGGATAGAGACCGTCGATTTCAATATGGGTCAGCTTTTCAGAATCACGCGGAATCCTCACCGGGGAGGAGGTGCGCGTCTCCGCACCAATCACAGCCGCCTCGCGTGTGAGATAGCCTCTTGATTTTCTGCCGAACTCTCGGAATCCTTCCCTGAGACGGTCGGCGACAAATCCGGGCAAAAGCTTGTCGAGGCGCGCCGGATGTATCCCCGGCGCATAAGAGGTCGACGGCAAGGATGCCGAGTCCCGACCTTCGACGAAGTCAGTCAGCCGCTGGGCGGGCGCGTTCTGAGTGCCTTCGGCATCCTTGGAAAACCGTGCCTCTATATCTTCCTGAAATTTCATCACCTTCAGGTTGCCGTAATCATCATACTCCGACAGGTCTTCAGGCAACACCTCGACAACCATACCTGAATTGGCCCACTTTGTGCCACGCGATGCCGGAGACATCCCGTTTACCACAAGTTGACCAGGAGATGTGGCGGCCGGGATAATGAATCCTCCCGGGCACATGCAGAACGAATACACGCCACGTCCGCCGACACGGGTAAGCATGGAATATTCAGCCGGAGGCAGAAACTTGCCTCTCCCTTTCGGACTGTGATACTGTATGCGGTCAATGAGTTCCTGTGGATGCTCCACTCTCACCCCCACCGCAATACCTTTCGGTTCGATTTTTATCTTGTCCTCCTCAAGACGACGGTAGACATCGCGTGCCGAATGCCCCGTGGCCAGAATCACCGGGCCGTTGATTTCCTCGCCGGAGGCGGTCACCACCCCTTTTACTCGTCCAGCCTCGATGACCAGCCTCTCAACACGGGTCTGGAATCTCACCTCTCCCCCACATTTTATAATTCTCTCCCTGATGCCCCTTATCACCTGCGGTAACCGGTCTGTGCCGATATGGGGATGCGCGTCGACAAGGATATCCTCCTTCGCCCCGTGCTGCACCAGGACATTAAGGATTTTCTCCACCGGGCCTCTTTTCTTGCTTCGTGTGTAAAGTTTACCGTCGGAATACGCTCCGGCGCCCCCCTCCCCGAAACAATAGTTGGAATCGGGATCAACCACATTCTCGCGCGACAGGCGCGCCATGTCCTTGCTCCTGTCCTCCACCGATTTGCCTCTTTCGAGCAAAATCGGCCTTACCCCCTCCTCTATCAGGCGTAAGGAGGCGAACAGTCCGGCCGGTCCGGCCCCGACCACTATTGCTGATGGCGCGTCGGCAGGCAATTCGCGATACTCTACCGGCGACAGGATTGAATCGTCAGGTCGCGGCTCACTGTCAAGAAACACATCCACCGTCAGATTGACCATCACCCGCCTTTGACGGGCATCAATCGACCTCTTTACAATCCTTAGTTCCTTTATGCGGTTGATATCCACACCCATACGGGTGGAGACATCGGCCAAAAGGCGTAAACGGGTACCGGCTGTTTCCGGATCAACCCTCAACTGAAGTGTTGTCTTCGACATTGGTTTATTTTGAAGATATTGGACTGTTTTCAACCCTGCGGGCAGCGATTTCCTTCTTGTGGCGATGAACCACAAACAACAGTGTGGCAACCGCCACTATGAACGCCAACAAATCTGAGCCACACATTGAGGCCCACACCCCCTTGATGCCCCATATCCTTGGGAACACCCACAGGAAAGGCAGCAGGAAAATCAGCTGACGCGTGAGCGACAGGAATATCGAGATGGCTGGCTTGCCAATCGACTGGAAATAATTCTGTATCACAATCTGGCAACCCACCACGGGATAAAACATGAAATAAATCCTGAATCCGTTGTTGGCGATTTCGATAAGCCGCGCGTCAGTGGTGAACATTCGGCTGATGGTGTCAGGGAAACATTCCGTGACCACACAGCCTATGACCGTGATGCCGACACCTATCATGATACCACGGCGCAGAGTCTTCTGCACCCTGTCCCACTGGTTGGCTCCATAATTGAATCCGAGAATCGGCTGCATTCCCTGGGTCACGCCAAACACCACCATCACAAAAAACATAGTCGTGCGGTTAAGTATGCCGTATGCCCCTACGGCGAGATTGCCGTCTGCACCGCCATAATCAAGCAATGCCTTGTTGAGGAATACCACTACCACACAGGCTGTGACATTCATCAGAAACGGCGACAGGCCAATCGAATATATCCGTTTGATTATCGATGGAGTGAACCATCTGTTTGAACGTTTGAAATGCACAAAACTGCTTTTGGAACAGAAGTGTATGGTCACCCACACAAATGCAGTGAACTGGCCGCACACCGAGGCGAACGCCGCCCCGGCTATCCCCCAGTCAAGCACATATATGAACAAGGGGCACAATATGATGTTCACCCCCACCGAAAGCAATGCCGAAATCATGGCTTTCTTGGGATAGCCAGTCGCCCTCATGAGGTTGTTAAGGCCGATGAAGACATAAGTTATGGGAGTGCCGTAAAGTATGACCCTCATGAATTCCCGCGCATAAGGGATGGTCTCTGGTGTCGCCCCGAAGAGGACCAGTATATGGTCGAGAAACAGAAGGCAAAGTCCGCCGAACACAGCCGAATGAATCAGACACAGCACCAACACGTTGTTGATCACATCAGTGGCCCTCGAAACATTCTTCTGACCGAGGAAGATCGAACTGATTGTGGCACCTCCGACCGCGATTAGCGTACAGAATGCCACCACCAGATTCATCAGCGGGAAAGTGATCGCAAGCCCGGCAATGGCCATAGGGCCTACACCGCGACCGATAAAGATGCTGTCGATGATGTTGTACAGCGACATCGCAACCGACGCTATGATGGCCGGCACGGAATACTCTATCAGCAGTTTGCCAATCGGAAGCGTCCCGAGCGACATCGGATTCTTTGCCGAAATCTCTTTTTGCGTATCTTGGCTCACTTAATTAAACACAGTTTAAAATTCATACATCCTCCCGATGTGTATAACCCTGCGACTACCTGAAAAGTTTCCGCTCAGTTTGACTTATTCAGAGGATTGTTGCTAACTTTGCATCCGAAACGAAAATCAGACAGAAATTCATGAAATACAAGGCAGCTTTGTTTGACCTCGACGGCGTGCTCATCGACAGCGAGACGCTCTACACAGGTTTCTGGGAGAAAGTGGGCAAATCTCACCATCTCCCCTCCCCGACTTTCGCATATGATATCAAGGGCACTACCCTCAACGACATATTGACGACATATTTCCCGGAACCCGAGGTGAGGGCCGACGTGGACAGGATGCTCCACGAATTCGAGAATGAAATCGTCTACCCGGTGTTCCCCGGCGCGCTTGAATTTGTCGACACCCTCCGCGAGGCCGGTATGAAGACCGTCATCGTCACAAGCAGCGACGACAAGAAAATGGAGTTCCTTTTCACCCAGCATCCTGGTTTCAAAGGCCATTTCGATGCAATCGTTACCGCCGCAGACGTGACGAAATCAAAACCCGACCCGGAGCCTTACATCACAGGCGCGGCCAAGGTCGGCTGTGATGCGTCGGAATGTATCGTGTTTGAAGACTCGTTCCAGGGCCTTGAGGCCGGCCGACGCGCAGGAAGCCGTGTCATCGCGCTCGCGACCACCAATCCCGCGGCTTCCCTCCAGGGAAAAGCCGACAGGATAGTGAATTCGCTTGCCGAACTTGCCGATGATATCAGCAGGCTTTGAACGACATGTCAAGCCCCTTGACCGAGTGAGTGAGCGCTCCCACTGAGATGAAGTCCACCCCGGCTTCGCCATAGGCGCGCAAGGTGTCAAGGGTGATGCCACCCGAAGACTCCACCTCTGTGCGGCCATTGATGAGCTTGACAGCCTCGGCGGTACGTTCGGGAGTGAAATTATCAAGCATGATACGGTCTACACCCGCCTCAAGGGCCTGTTGGATTTCCTCGGTGTTGCGGGTCTCGACCTCGATTTTCAGGTCTTTTCCATTGGCCTTCATCCACTCCTTGGCCGCTCTTACGGCCTGTGGGATACCTCCGGCAAAGTCGACATGATTGTCTTTTATGAGTATCATGTCATAAAGCCCCATACGGTGGTTGCCTCCGCCGCCGATTTTCACAGCCTCCTTTTCAAGGACTCGCAGACCAGGAGTGGTCTTGCGGGTATCAATCACCTTTGCTTTCAGCCCTTCAAGGTGATCCTGATAACGGGCGGTCTGGGTTGCGATACCGCTCATACGCTGCATAATGTTCAGCATGAGACGCTCGGTCTGGAGCAATGACCTGACGCTGCCTTCCACCTTGAAGGCGATGTCGCCCGGTTTCACCCGGCTACCGTCATTTATGTAGACAGTCATTTTGAGAGACGGGTCGAATTTCTCAAACACCTTGCGGGCAATATCGACCCCGGCGAGAATCCCCTCCTCCTTGACAAGAAGATGCTGCGCACCTTGTTCGTCGGCAGGGATGGTTGAGAGAGTCGTGGCGTCGCCGTCGCCCACATCCTCGGCAAACGCGAGGGTAAGCAGGTCGTCTATAAGTTCTTCGCGAGTTTTCATATCTGATATGGTGATTTTTTCCATTGCAAAATTACTAATTAAACCCCAACTTAACAAACAATCATGAAAATAACCCTGATGGTTGTCGGCAAGACCGGCTCGGCCAACCTGCGCGCGGGAATCGAGGAATACAGCCGTCGCATCAACCGCTACATCCCGTTTGAAATCCTCGAATTGCCTGATGTCAAGACCTCACGCAAACTCACCGAGGAGAAACAAAAGGAATCCGAGGGGGAAATGATGCTGTCACGCATACAGCCTGGCGACACTGTGGTGCTGCTCGACGAGCGCGGGCGTGAGATGACATCACGCGAATTTTCGGCATATCTGGAAAAGAAGACCCTAACTGTCCACCGGCAGCTTTGGTTTGTCATCGGCGGCCCCTACGGATTCTCGCCGGCCGTGTATGCCCGCGCCAACGAGAAGCTGTCACTTTCAAAAATGACATTTCCCCACGAGATGGTGAGGCTGTTTTTCACCGAACAGCTCTACCGCGCTATGACCATACAGCGCAACGAGCCATATCATCACGACTGACCTCTCGTCGGCCTCATTTATGCCAGAATCGGGGAGTCAGTATGACCAGCACGGTGAATATCTCCAGACGGCCTGTCAGCATCAGGAACGACAGCACCCATTTTCCGGCATCGGAAATCTGGGCATATGCCCCGCCGTTCTGGGAGATGGCGGCATCAAGACCTGAGTTGCTCACACAGGCGAACGCCGAGAAATACGCGTCGCTCAACGAGGCCCCGCAGACTGTCAGCAACGCCCCTCCGACAATTATCACACCTATATAGAGGCTAAGGAAGACCATCACCTTGTTGATGATTTCAGGTGGAGCCGCGCTGCGGTTGACATCAACCGAAAGAATGTGGTTGGGGTAGATACACCGGTAAAGCTCGTTGCGGGAGTTTTTCCAAAGCAGAACCACCCGGTCGAGTTTCGCACCGCCGGATGTGGAGCCGGCGCATGCCCCGACAAACATCATTATGATGACCGCCCCAAGCAGAAACGAGCCCCAGCCGTCGAAATCAGCCACAGTGTAACCGGTCGACGACAATGTCGACACTATCTGAAACAAGGGGTCAATCGTAAGCGAGCCTACCGTGTTTGGTACTTCCGGATTGATGAATATGGCAATATCGAAGATGACAAACATCACCACTATCACCCACACATAAAGCTTGAAGACCTCATTGCTCCACACCGCGCGGAACTGGCCGGTCGACGCGCGGAATATCAGCGCGAAATTCACACCTCCGACAAACATGAATACAGTGGTCACCACCTTCACATACAGCGAATCCCAAGCCTGCAACGACTCGGCCCGGGTCGAGAATCCTCCGGTCGACATCGTGGATAGTGAATGACACAGGCTGTCAAACGCGTCCATAGGGCCTAACCAATAAAGCACTCCGAGCAGTATGGTCAGCAACAGGTAAACCAGCCAAAGCCTCTTGGCTGTGGCGCTTACCCTCGGACGCAACTTCTCATGGGTGATGCCGGTAACCTCGGCATTGAACATCTGCATTCCTCCCGAAGAATTAAGCATCGGCAGAACCGCGAGCGTGAAGAGTATTATACCCATCCCCCCGATCCATTGCATGAGCGAGCGCCACAGATGTATACCGTGGCCTATGATTTCGGTGTCGAGCATAGTCGTGGCCCCGGTCGTCGTGAAGCCCGACATGGCCTCGAAAAAAGCGTCGGAGAAATTCAGCGGCGAGTCACACATCATGAACGGTATCATCCCGAAAAGCGAGAAGACCACCCACACGAGCGCGGTCAGCAGAAATCCCTCGCGCTTGCCCATATCGAACCGGACCGGCCTGACACAGGCTGTCGCAAGGATTCCAACGGCCAGTGTCACGGCCATAGCGCAGAGAAACGGCATGCAGTCCTCTTTGTAGACAATGGTCGTGAGCAGAGGCAGCAGCATGAAAGCGCCCTCTATGAGCAGCAGCCAGCCCACCACCCGCAGGAGCATTTTCCAGTTTACTATCGCTTCTTTACGTGCCATCTGCCTACGCGCTTCAAGGTCAGCCAAACAGTTTCTCTATCTTGTGTATCGAGCCTGACAGGCAGAACACCAGCACATGGTCGCCGGGCTGGATTACCGTGCGGCCTGTGACCAGCATTCCCTTGCCGTCACGTATCAGCCCGGCAAGGGTCATCTCGAGCGACAGTTTAAGGTCCATGACCGGGCCACGCGTTATCTTCGATCCAGGCCGCGCCTCAAGTTCGGCCACCTCGGCATCGGCCAGGGCCATGAACTTAGCGCTCGATTCGTCAGCGTCAAGCAGCAACTGGAAAATCTTGCTCGAAGCGAGAAGTTTCTTGTTGATTACGGTGCCGATGTTGAGTCCCTCTGCTTCGGAGATGAACTGGATGTTTTCCACCTCGGCCACAGTCTTGTCAACGCCAAACTCCTTGGCCGTCAGGCACGCCAGTATGTTGGTCTCGGAAAATTCGGTAAGGGCGACAAACGCGTCCATCCCTGAAATCCCCTCCTCCCTGAGGATGTCATTGTTGCGGGCGTCTCCATGGATGATTTTCACCTTGCAGCCCGAACACCTCTCAGGCAACCGGCGACAAAGAGCCATGTCACTCTCCATAATCGTCAGGTCGAACTTCTCTGACGCGAGATGGGCGAGCCTTACAGCGATGCGTCCGCCCCCCATTATCATCACATTCCTTACCTTGAAATCTTTTTTGCCGCAGATGTCGCGTATCTCGTCGACATACGCGCGTGTGGTGGTGAAATATATTATGTCACCAGCCTTTATGGCATCATCGCCTCGGGGAATGATTGTCTCATGACGCCGTTTGATGGCCGAGACATGGTAATTGTGCTGCGAGAAGGTCAGGTCACGCAACATCTTGCCTACAAGCTGGGCATTCTCGTTTACCCTGACCCCCACCAGTATGAGTTCGCCGTCGTGAAGCTCAAACCAGTTTCTTGCCCACGGGCGGCGCAAGGCCTGGCATATCTCCTGTGCGGCAAGATATTCGGGATAAATCAGATGGTCGACTCCTACGGCAGAGAAAAAACCTCGGTTCTGCGGATTGAGATATTCATAATTGTCGATGCGCCCCACAGTCTTCCTCGCTCCGAGACTCTTGGCTATGCCGCAGGCAATTAGGTTGGTGTTCTCATAAGGGGTGACGGCGATGAACAGGTCGCAGTCGCTCCCCACACCGGCTCGGCGCTGGTCATTGAACGACGTGGGCGAACCTCCGACAGTCATAAGGTTGTAGTTGCTGTCAAGGCGGTTGAGCTTCTCCTTGTCGCGGTCAAGGACAATAATATCCTGTTCCTCACGCGACAGCAGCTTTGCCAGATGCGAGCCCACTTCTCCGGCTCCGGCGATGACTATTTTCATCTGTTGACACCTATGATGTTTGCCCGGCAGAGAGCCATGGCCGACGCGGCGATTGCCCCGGCATCCATTCCACACAGCTTGCGCAGCTCGGCTACTGTGCCTTGGGCGACAAACCTGTCAGGGACTCCGATTTTCCTCACGGCGACATTATGGTATCCCTCCTGCTGCAGAAATTCCTCCACAGCCGAACCGAGACCGCCGATGGTGGTTCCATCCTCCACGGTGACAATGGCCGCACCCTTGTCGGCTGCCTTTTTCAATAGGTCGCGGTCAATCGGCTTTATGAAAGTCATGTCATAATGACCGGCTGAAATCCCCTCCTTGCCAAGTATGGCGATTGCCTTCGACACCTCCGACGCAATCGGGCCGGTGGAGATGAAAGTCACATCGTCACCCTCGGCGAGGACTTCACCACGACCGATCTCAAGCTTGCGCGCGACGCGGTCAGTCTCAGGTGTCTCCCCTCCTCCTCGCGGATACCTTATTGCCATCGGCCCGTCATAGACCGAAGCGGTAAGCAGCAGGTCGCGCAGAGTGTCGCCATCGCGGGGCGACGCGATGACCAGAGAGGGCACCGGACGCAAGTATGCGATATCAAAAAGCCCATGGTGGGTCACACCATCCTCCCCGACCAGTCCGGCACGGTCGATGCAGAAGGTCACCGGCAACCGCTGTATAGCCACATCATGGATAATCTGGTCGTAAGATCGCTGGAGGAAAGAGGAATATATTGCCACGAATGGCCTGAGCCCCTCCTTGGCAAGGCCGCCGGCGAATGTGACGGCATGCCCTTCGGAGATTCCCACATCAAACACACGGCGTGGCATCTCTTTCTGCATTATGCTGATGGATGTCCCCGAGGGCATCGCGGCGGTGATGCCGATAATAGCCTTGTTTTCACGGGCGAGCTGAAGCAGGGTGCTGCCGAATATCTCCTGGAACTTGCGGGGCTTCATAGGCATTGAGCCAGGAAGCGAGCCTGCGGTCTCCCTGGGCTTGTCCTCGGCCCTCTCCCCTGTCTCGGGATTGAACTTGCCTGGCGCGTGCCAAACCGCCGGGTCACGCTCGGCAGGGGCGTATCCTTTTCCCTTCACGGTCTTGACATGCAGAATCTTAGGGCCAGTCATATCCTTTATGTCGTTCAGGGTCTTTATCAACCCGGCAACGTCATGGCCGTCTACCGGACCGAAATATCTGATGTTGAGACCCTCGAATATGTTTTGTTCATGAGAAAGAAACGCTTTGAGCGAGTTGTTGAACCTCAGTATTGACCCCTTGCGCTTCTCAGACACGACCCCCATCTTCTTCAGGAGTTTGTATAGCTTGTAGCGCAGGTTGTTGTATCTCCTGGAAGTGGTCACTTGCGCGAGGTAGCTGTGCAACGCCCCGACATTCGCGTCAATCGACATATCGTTGTCGTTGAGTATTATCAGGATGTTGTTGGGGGTATTGGCCGCATTGTTGAGACCCTCAAACGCAAGGCCGCCTGATATCGAAGCGTCGCCGATTACCGCCACCACCTTACGCGGCGGCTGCTCGGAGTTAAGCTCCGTGGCCACAGCCATACCCAAAGCGGCTGAGATGGAGTTTGAAGCATGTCCGGCCATAAATGTGTCATACTCGCTTTCGTCGGGATTCGGGAAACCGCTCAATCCATTTAGACAGCGATTGGAGGCAAACTGGTCACGCCGGCCGGTAATCAGCTTGTGGCCGTAAGCCTGATGGCCCACATCCCACACGATGCGGTCATACGGCGTATTGAACACATAATGCAAGGCGACGGTCAGCTCCACCGCACCCATGCTCGACGCGAAATGCCCGGGGTTGGATGACAGGGAATCAATGAGAAAACGGCGGATATCACCGCAAAGGCCAGGCAGGGCCTCCACCGCGAGCTTGCGCAAATCGGCAGGTGAATCAATATGGCTCAGTATGGGGCAAGAACTGCTGTCGACTGGTTTATCGCTGCTTGTCATTCTTGATGTATTTCTTGTAGAGAGGGACAAAGACGATTATGCCGGAGGCTATTATGGGGAATACCGTCATAAGGTTGACCGCAGTCCCTTCGGCGAGCATACGGGCAATCAAGACACCACACGCGCCTGCCCATATCAGCCCGATTACCAGGAACCTGAGGACTACTGACATTTTCATCTGTGTTCTCCTTTCTTTTTCGTTCGCTTTATCTTGCAAAGTTAGCGATTTTCCCGGATTGCTCCAAATCAAAAAGCAAGCCCGGCACTTATGTTGTAATAGCGCCGGGCCTGTTTTATCCATATTGCATTATTGCTATGTACAGGGCTTATTTCTTAGGAATCGGAGGGATGTCTGCCGGAGGCTCTGTCTGCTTGCCATCGTCTGTGGTCTTCGGAGACGACTCCCCCACGGGATTCTTGTCTGGCTTTGACACTTCGGTGGCTTCAACATCTTCTACCGATGTCGCATTCGCATCATTGGCCACTGAGGCATCAGCTGCCTTCTGTTTCTCCTCCTGCCGGGCTTTCTCAGCAGCTTGCTGGGCCGCGAGAATCTCGTCGGTGCGCGAAGCCCATTTGCGTTTGCCGAAGATTTTCTCGACATCCTCGGTGAATATCACCTCGCGGGTGAACAGCACATCGGCCAGCTTGTTGTGGCCCGCGGCCTGCTCGCGCAGAATCTGCTTGGCTCGCTCATATTGCTCGTTGATGATACGTGAGACCTCCTCGTCGATTTCCTTGGCCCGCTGGTCGCTGTAAGGCTTGGAGAAACCGTAGGCCTGGCCGGTGGAGTCGTAATACGAGAGATTGGGCAGATTTTTCGACATGCCGTAATACACGACCATCGCGTATGCCTGCTTGGTGACACGTTCCAGGTCATTGGCGGCTCCGGTAGAGATATGGCCCAGGAACAGCTCTTCAGCCGCACGGCCTGCGAGTGTGGCACACATCTCGTCGAGAAGCGCCTGGGTCGGTGTGATCTGACGTTCCTCCGGGAGATACCAGGCTGCGCCGAGGGCTTTGCCGCGCGGCACAATCGTGACCTTGATAAGAGGATTGGCATAGCGGAGATTCCAGGAGACGGTGGCATGTCCGGCCTCATGGCAGGCAATCGAGCGTTTCTCTTCCTCTGTGGTGATTTTGGAACGTTTCTCAAGGCCTCCGATTATTCGGTCGACAGCCGCGATGAAATCTTCGCGCTGCACCACCTCCTTGTTATGACGGGCGGCAATCAGGGCGGCCTCGTTGCAGACATTAGCGATGTCCGCACCTGAGAATCCAGGGGTCTGGCGGGCCAGCAGGTCGACATCGACCGTTGCATCGGTCTTTATGCCTTTGAGGTGGACGTTGAATATCGCCACACGGTCGTTAAGTTCAGGCAGCTCCACATATATCTGACGGTCGAAACGTCCGGCACGCAGCAGGGCCTTGTCAAGGATGTCGGCGCGGTTGGTGGCGGCAAGGATAATCACGCCGCTGTTGGTCCCGAAACCGTCCATCTCGGTAAGCAGCTGGTTGAGGGTGTTTTCGCGCTCATCGTTGGCACCCATGTTGGGATTTTTCCCACGGGCACGGCCGACAGCGTCAATCTCATCTATGAAAACGATACAGGGGGCTTTTTCCTTGGCTTTCTGGAAAAGGTCTCGCACGCGGGAAGCGCCCACACCCACAAACATCTCCACGAAATCCGAGCCTGACATCGAGAAGAACGGCACATTTGCCTCTCCAGCCACAGCCTTGGCCAGCAAAGTCTTACCGGTTCCGGGAGGGCCCACAAGCAGCGCTCCCTTGGGTATCTTGCCTCCAAGGTTGGTGTAACGCTGGGGGTTCTTCAGGAACTCCACGATTTCCTCGATTTCGGTCTTGGCCTCTGACAAGCCGGCCACATCGTTGAATGTCACTTTGACTGGGCCATCCTTGTCAAACATCTGGGCTTTGGACTTGCCCACATTGAAGACACCTCCGGGGCCACCACCATCGCGCGAATTCATCCGCTTCATGATGAAGAACCAAAATCCTATCAGCAGAAGAATCGGGCCGAAAGTCCATAGAAATGAGGTGACATCCGACCCCTCGTCATAGACCACCGGGCCGGTGTAAAGCCCCCGCTGCTTCCAGGCGTCGATTTTACGGGCGAACTCGTCAGTCGAAGGGAGCGTGGTGCGGATTCCTGCATCCACCCCATCCTTGTACTGGCTCTGGTGGAACACCTGGCGGGCCAGGGAGTCAGAAAGCTGCGCCTCGGCGACACCCTTCTTCTTGTCCACGGTGATTTTGGTAATTCCGTGGTTGCGGGCGTTTATGGAGTCTGTGATGTAATTTTCAAATTCGGAGTAATTCACCTCTTTCGACACCGAATTGTCGTCGAGGTAGAACATAGCGCACAGGAACAGCACAATAACGGCATACATCCAGTACATGCTGAACTTTATCTGGGGCTTTTTCTTCGGGCTGCCCCCTTGTGGAGTCGGTGAAGCCATATGGTCAGTCGAGATCGGGTATTTCAGTTATAGGTGCGTCGGCCCACAGCTCCTCGAGGTTATAGAGCTGACGTGTCTCGCGGGTAAAGACATGCACCAGGGTGTCGCCATAGTCGATGACAATCCACTGGGCATTGCGGTATCCGTCGTAATTGTAGGGCTTTATGCCATAATTGTCAAGCAGATAGTCGCGCACGGAGTCTGCGATTGCGGCCACTTGCTGGCTGGAATTGCCCTGGCAGATGATGAACTCAGACACGGGGGCAGATTCTATTTCAGACAAATCAACGACCGCGATGGCGCGGCCCTTACGCTCCTGAATGCCTTCGATAATCATCGGACGGAGCGAGCTTATGTTGTTCTCTGTGGTAACGGTTGTTGTATTAGTCATCTAATAGTTGAAATGTTTGACGTGCAAAGTTAGCAAAAATATTGAAACGCTCCTGAAAAAAGCAGCGGTTCAACGACGGTTTATATTTAAATAACAAAAATCAAGCCAAAAAGTAAGCCAACAGGCCAAATAAATCTTTATAATGGTTAAAAAGAGGCGGATATACAGCATAGCCCGGATTGAGAGTCATTCATAACGCATTGTCTTTGCCGGGGAGATACGCGACACAAGCGACGCGGGCAGCAACATCAGCAAGCCACCGAGGATGACAGCGCCTGCGTTCAATGCCAGGATATGCCACACATTGATTTCCACCGGGACATAAGCAAGAAAATACGCCTCAGGGTCAAGCGGCACCAGATGGAAATATTCCTGGAGCAGCAACAACCCCAGGCCGATGACATCCCCTGCCAGGAGTCCAAGGCCCACCACCCGGCCGCCAAGCATTATGAATATCGTGCGGATCTGGCGGTCAGTGGCCCCGAGCGATTTCATCACCCCTATCATCCCTACCCTCTGGAGAATCAGGATGAACACACAGCTTATCAAGGTGAAACCGCTCACCAGGCTCATTATCACGAGTATCACCACCACATTCGTGTCAAGCAGCCCGAGCCAGTTGAAATACATCGCCCCGGTGTCAAACACGGTGGTCACATTCACGCCGGAGGTCAGAGCGCCCGACCGATAGCGTTTTGACAATTCTTCTTCAAGCCGCCCGGCGGCTGTGGCAATCTCGTCAGTGGCCAGACCCCGGATTTCCACCGCGTCCGCCTCATATTCCCCCATCTGGCGCAACTTCCTGAGCATGCCGAAATCGCCATAAGCGGTCAGGCGGTCATAATCGCTGAAATTGCTGGAATAGATGCCGCTCACAGTCAGCCGTCGCAGCTTCAAGGCCCCATCCACGAAGAAACACCCGTCTACCTTGTCGCCGACCGACAGGGAGAGTTTTCCGGCAGTCACAGAGGAAACGACAATGTCGGTGGGGTCGCTGCCCAACACCCCTTCAATGAGGTTTCCCTCCTCGAATGAGGAATCATGTCCATTCCCGTAGGCATACAGCACGACCCCGGCGAAGTTGCCTGATGTCTTCAATACCACAGGCTGCCTGACCGACATGGCCACAGCTCCTGAGGGGACGGCGTCGCTGACTGCCTCTTGCATCGTTGGAAGGAACTCCACCACATCCCCTTCACCATCGACATACCTGCCGAGGGGGCCGATGGTCAGTTGCGACTCAAAGCCAGACACTTTGTGGCGGATGGCATCCTGAAACCCGACCACGACCGAGATGGAAATCATAAGCACTATCACGGCAAGGGCTACTCCTCCCGCCGCGATGCCGACTGCCGGCGACTTACGCGCGCCATCTCCTGGCGCGAGCCGCAGCCGTCTCGCTATGAACATTTCTGTCTTCACGCGACAAAGTTAACAAAAAAAAATATTGCTGTCCGGTAAAAAACGACAAAATCATATATTCTCTACAAATATAATAAGTTACACCTGTTTTACGAAAAAGGGCTTGTCATTTGAGGCGATGTGAAATTGGTAGCATTAAGCATCAAAAAGCCCTTAAAAGACATCTATACGAGTCTGTTTCATGCTGTATGAGATAAAAATAGTCCATTTCCTATCATGTCAAAGTTTTACCGGACAGCAATAAAAAAAAAATCATCCGTGGAACCGCATGGAGACTAAACCTTACCTCCCCCCGGAAGCGTTGTATGGTAAACACCACCCGACTGTGTGGACCCAACCAGACGTGTTCAACTATATCCATATATTTTGTCTTTTCACTAAATTTCAGGGATAATGAAAATCAATCCGAAATTACATCTGAAGCTAAAGCTGAAATTCGCCATCCTGATATTGCTGACAGGGGTCGCGCTGACAGCATTGGCCCTTCCGGCTGTCGCCCAGGATGTCGACACGCTCAGGGTTGAGACTGACAACGAGCTTCTCGTCAAGTCAGCCCCCACCGGAATCAAGGTTGAGGAGAACAACCCGGATGAGGATTTCACTCCTCCTGAGGCCCCGGCGCTGAACGGTAACCCGATGGGGCTTGACACTCTGTTCACCATCTCCGGACGCCCACACACGATATATGGCCGTCCGGCATCCTGGACTTATTCCGAGCCATGGTGGCACGGCATGTGGATAAACACCGCCGTTTATGCGGGGGCTTTCATCGGCACCCTTTTTGTGCTGGAATGCCTCCCTGAGGATGCCACTTCCTGGAATCGCGCCGAACTTCGCCAGGATCCGTTCTGGAAACGCTGGTACCAGAATATTTTCAAAAAGGGGCCGGAATGGGACCACGACAAATTCGTTTTCAATTATGTGCTCCACCCATATGCCGGAGCCGCTTATTTCATGGCAGCCCGCACATGCGGCTTCAACTTCTGGCAATCGTTTCTTTACAGCGCGTGCATATCGACAATCGGATGGGAGTTTGGCATCGAGGCTTGCATGGAGCGTCCTTCATACCAAGACCTTTTCATCACTCCGGTGGTGGGCAGTCTTATGGGCGAAGGTTTCTACCGGCTCAAGCGTCTCATAGTCGACCGCGACTATTATGTGCTTGGTTCCAGGGTCATCGGGCATATCTGCGCGTTTTTCCTCGACCCGGTCAACGAGGTCGTGGGACTCCTGAGCCATCCGTCTGATTGCCGCACCATCGGCCCGGGATGCATCCAATCGCAACCGCTCCTCATACCATCGCCGGGGGCCTCGTCATCTCCCGCATTGGGATTCACCATTTCAGCCTCTTTCTGACGGCAGCCACGGCGAGGCACAAAAAAAACAGGACGACCTCAAGCGGATTCAATCCGTCTGGGGTCGTCCTGTTATAGGATGCCACATCAAAGGATGCGATGAAACTCCGAAAGACAGGTTTTGAGTTCTCGCAGTCCTTTGTAATCCGCCTGGCAGGGAATCCTGAAGGATTGGCTGCGTCCTCCCGGAGGAGGATGGGGCCCGCCATTGGAAAGCGAGGTTGTCTCGGCATTTCATTAAAATTTGATGAGTTTCCCAATCAACTTTGGTGTGGCAAATATCGTCATCAATGTATGCAATCAAGTCTTTTGCGCCTCCTGGATGAGGTTCTCCAACCTCGGGCATTTGTTTTTATAACGCAAAATTAAGGCAATTCGTTTTAATATGCAAGAGACGAAGATGATTTTTTTCATCAATGGTGCAACCAATCGGTGATTTTCATCGTCAAAGTCAATGAATGCCACCAAAAACAGGAGGCTTTTCATCCATTATGATAAAACTTACAGACATCAACAAGACATATCCGGGCGCTGTGCCTCTCCATGTCCTCAAGGGCATCAACCTGCATGTGGAGCGTGGCGAGCTTGTATCCATCATGGGCGCATCCGGCTCAGGGAAATCAACCCTGCTCAACATCCTCGGCATCCTTGACAACTATGATTCCGGGGAATATATCCTTGACGGCACATTGATAAAAGACCTCTCGGAAAACCGGTCTGCCGAATACCGCAACCGAATGATAGGGTTCGTGTTTCAGTCTTTCAATCTCATCAATTACAAAAACGCCGTGGAGAATGTGGCCCTGCCGCTGTTTTATCAAGGTGTGTCACGCCGCAAGCGTAATCTCCTCGCCATAGAGCAGCTTGAGAAAATGGGCCTGGCTGACCGCGCCCACCATCTGCCGGGCGAACTGTCGGGCGGTCAGAAACAGCGTGTGGCAATCGCCAGGGCCATGATCACAAACCCGTCAATCATCCTCGCCGACGAGCCGACCGGGGCGCTCGACTCCTCCACCTCGCGCGACGTGATGGCCCTTTTCCGCCAGCTCAACCGCCAGGAAGGGAAGACCATAGTGATTGTCACCCATGACCCCGGAGTCGGCCGACAGTGTGACAGGGTTATACGCATCTCTGACGGCCTCATCATTCCCGACGAATCAATCATCACAGACAACTGACAGCGACGTGTTTGACTTAGCCAACGAAATATTACAGACAATGCGCCACAACAAGCTCCGCACGGCCCTTACCGGGCTGTCGGTGGCGTGGGGCATATTCATGCTGATTACTCTGGTGAGCGCCGCCAACGCCATCATACGCTCTTTCGAGGAGAATATGATGAACAGCGACAACCAGAAGATTTCGGTATGGGGCGGCGTGACCACCAAGCCTTACCGTGGCTACCGAGAGGGAAGAAGCATAAATCTCAAGAACGACGACATCAACACCCTCAGCCGCGAGCAACGCGACGTGGTGGAGGAGGTGACCTCCGAACTCAACGGCAGGCAATCCGGCGTGGCAACTAACACAACATATGTGGAAGCCGGTTTCACCGGGGTTTTCCCATCTGCCCGCGACCTCAACCGGCTTGACATGGTTGACGGACGCTTCATCTCGCAGGCCGACCTCGACAACAAGACCAAGGTGATGGTGCTTCCAAAAGAGTATGCCGAACAGCTTTTCCCGCCCGACGGGAAAAAGGCCGTCGGCCAGCGGGTCGACTGCATCGGACTCTCGTTTCTGGTCGTGGGGGTATACGAATCCAGGTTTCGCACCATATACATACCTTACACCACGGCCCAGGTATTCGCGTCAGACAACACCGACCTTGACCAGATAGTCCTCCTGCTCAAAGGGGTGACCGAGGTCGAGCAGGCCGACAAAATTGAGAAGGACATCCGTCAGACCCTCGCCTCGACCCATGGTTTTGACCCTGACGACGAATCAGGGGTATGGATCTGGAATGCCGTATCAAATGCCCTGACCGTTCAGGGCGGAATGAGCATCCTCAACATCGGGGTCTGGATTCTGGGACTACTGACACTCCTGAGTGGTATAATCGGCATCAGCAACATAATGTTTGTGTCGGTCAAGGAGCGTACCCACGAGATAGGCATCCGACGCGCAATCGGGGCCAAGCCCGTAAAGATACTGACACAGATTCTAACTGAATCGGTTGTCATCACCACCCTTTTCGGATATATCGGCATCGTGCTCGGAACTGTCCTGACCGAGGTGCTGGCCGCCAATGTAGGAGACGGCATCATGGACTACGCACATGTCGACCTCGGCATTGCAGCCCAAGTCACCGCGGTGCTGATTGTGGCCGGAGCGCTGGCCGGCCTCTTCCCTGCGCTGAGGGCCCTGAAAGTCAAGCCGGTCGAAGCCCTGCGCGACGAATGAGAAATTTTCAACTATGACACGACAGTGAAGACACCATTTTTCGACATAGAGAACTGGAAGGAAATCGGCTCCACGCTGGCGCGCAACAAGACGCGCACCTTCCTCACAGCCTTTGGCATATTCTGGGGAGTGTTCATGCTCGCATGCCTCATGGGGGGCGCACGCGGAGCGGAAGACCTACTGAGAAGAAACTTTGAAGGATTCTCCACCAACAGCGCGATATTGTTTCCCAACCGCACCACACTTCCCTATATGGGCCACGCCAAGGGACGACGCTGGCAGGCCGACCATACCGACATCGAGCGTCTGAGGCTGTTGCTCCCTGAATTGAAGACCGTCACCCCGCAGTCGGCCGAAGGCAATATCAGTTTTCGCAACGGTCGCCACAGTTTCTCCGGGCAGGTATGGGGGGTGGAAAAGGATTTCACCGATGTGATGCTCCCTGAAATCGAAAGCGGCCGGTTCATAAACGAGGCTGATGTGCTTTCCCAGCGGAAGGTGGCAGTGGTCGGCAAGAAGGTGGCCAACGAACTGTTTCCCGGAGAGTCCTCCCCCGTAGGGAAAGCCATCCTCGTCAACGGCATATCATACACCATAATAGGCACCGCTTACCAGACCAGCGAGATACAGATGAACGACCGCATCGACAATGTGGTGATCATCCCTGTCTCCACCTTCCAGAAAGCCTTCAACCGCGGCGACAAGGTTGACGTGATAATGATGGTCGGCGACAAGACGGCAGATTTCTCCAGACTTGAGCCGAAAATCAGGCGGGTGCTTTATTCGCGCCACCAGGTCGCCCCCGACGACAACAGCGCGATGTGGTATCTCGACATCTCCGACCTGTTCGCCAAGGTCGACACACTGTTCATCGGCATATCTTTCCTCGCCCTGTTCATCGGGTTGTCGACTCTGATTGCGGGAATCATCGGTATAGGCAACATCATGTGGGTGATTGTGAAAGAGCGCACACAGGAGTTCGGCATAAGGCGCGCCATCGGAGCCAAACCGGCTGATGTCACCGTCCAGATTCTATCCGAGGGAGTGACGCTGACCGCGATAGCCGGCATGGCCGGCATCTCTCTGGCCTGCCTGGTGCTGGGTGTATCTGCCGCCGTGACCGCCAACGCCACCTCCACACCGCATTTCCAGATGACCCTCTGGCAGGCGCTGGCTATCATCGGCGTGTTTGTCATCCTGGGCACACTCGCCGGACTGATTCCAGCCATAAAGGCCATGCGCATAAAACCGATTGAGGCCCTCAACGACAAGTGAAAACAAAACAACAACAGCAGCATACAATCCTGAACTTATGAAGAAGTTTTTCAGAATCCTGATGTGGACAGTCATCGCCGCAATTTTCATCGGCACATTTGTCTACCTTTTCATCAACTCCAAAGGCCACGTGGCAACCTATGAGCTTGTCTCCCCAACGACAGGCACGATTGAGCGCACCACTGTGCTGACCGGCGACATCGAGCCCCGCGACGAGATTGAAATCAAACCTCAGATTTCAGGCATCATCAGCGAAATCCTTGTCGAACCGGGCGACCATGTCAACAATGGCGACATCATAGCGAAAATCAAGGTTATACCGGAGGCGACTCAGCTTTCCTCTGCCGAAAGCCGCATACGAGTGGCCAAGATTTCACTTGAGGAGGCCCGCCAGACCTATGAGCGCACCAAGACGCTCTTTGAGAAGAAATATGAGAGCCGCGAGAAATTCGAGGCCGACCAGGCTGCCTACGAACGCGCCAGACAGGAACTCGACCAGGCCAACGACCAGTTGCGGATTGTGCGCGACGGTGTCTCGGCCTTCGACACCCAGGGCTCCAACACCCTGGTCAGGGCCACCGTCACGGGCATAGTGCTGGAGGTTCCAGTTAAGGTCGGAACATCAGTGATACAGTCCAACACCTTCAACGATGGCACCACCATAGCCAAAATCGCCGACATGACCGACCTGATTTTCAAGGGTAAAATCGACGAGACCGAGGTCGACCTGCTGAACGAGGGCATGAACGTGCGCATTGCCGTGGGTGCCATACAAGGCTCTGACTACAATGCCGTCATAGAGAAAATCGCCCCTATGGCTACGGATGACAACGGCACCAACACTTTCGAGGTGAAGGCCGCCCTGAAATCATCCGACACCGCCAAACTGCGCGCGGGATACAGCGCCAACGCCACCGTCATTCTCGAGAGAGCCGAGAATGTTGTCTCTGTCCCCGAACGCATCATCGAGTACTCAAATGACTCGACATTTGTCTATCTGCTGACCTCGGGCGAAGACAAGCATCAGACGTTCAAGAAGGTTGCCGTCGAGACAGGACTTTCCAACGGAATCGATGTGGCCCTGCTCGGCCCGTCCTCCATCACCACTGACTCTAAGCTGCGCGGCAACAAGGCCGATTAACATTCAATCCACAGAAACATGAGAAAATCAATCATAGCCCCACTGCTTGCCATCGCAATGTCTGGCAGCGCGACAGCCGACGAGACCTGGACGTTGCAGCGTTGCGTGGATTACGCGCTGGAGAACAACCTGACTGTCAAAAATTCCCACCTGCAGGTAGACCAGTCAGAAATAGACGTGACATCGGCCAAAGACGCGTTTCTCCCCACACTGTCGGCCAGCGCCTCCGAGGGATTCAACTTCGGACGCGGTCTGACATCAGACAACACCTACGCCGACCGCAACACAAGCAGTTTCCAATGGGGTGTCAACATGTCGCTGCCGCTCTTCCAGGGACTGTCAGACGTGAGGCAGCTCAAAGTGGCCAAATCCGCCATGCAACAATACCTGATGGAATTCGAGGCGGCCAAAGATGACCTCACCCTCAACATAATGGCCCAATACCTCCAGGTGCTTTACAACAAGGAGGTCGCGAAGAGCGCTATTTCCCAGCTGTCATACTCGACATATGAGGTAGAGCGCCAAAAGGCTCTTGTCGACGAGGGAAAAGTCGCCGAGGCATACCTCTACGACGCGGAGGCGCAGCAGGCCCAGGACCGCCTGCAGGTAATCACTGCCGAAAACGACGTGAGGGTGGCACTTGTCAATCTCGCCAACCTGCTGCAGCTGCCGACAGCTGACGGCTTCGACGTGGCACCGCTTGACGAGGAAAACCCCGAGATACCGGGCCCGGATGTGGTCTACAGCCGCGCCTTGGAACACAACCACTCCATCCTGTCGGCTCGGCAAGGCATAGTCACAGCCCGTGACCGAGTGTCATACGCCCGCAGCGGATATATGCCACGGCTGTCATTCGACGCGTCAGTCGGGTCGAGCTACTACACCGTCGCCGGATATGACAACCAGCCCTTCGCCACCCAGATGCGCAACAACTTCTCAACATATCTCGGCTTGCGCCTCTCCATCCCCATATTCGACGCATTCTCCACCCGCAACAACATCCGGCGCGCCAGACTCCAGGAGACCTCGGCCCAGCTCGAACTCGACCGCAGGGAAAGCGAACTCTACAAGACCATCCAGCTCGCCTACACCCAGGCCACCGGAGCGCGCGACAAATTCCTGACATCAAGCGAGACCCTCGACAAGACCCGCCTCTCATTCGAAGCCACCCGCGAACGCTACGCCCTCGGCCGCGCCACCCCCACCGACTTCGAGCAAGCCAAAAACAACCTCTTCCGCGTCGAGATCTCACGCATCTCCTCACGCTACGAATACCTGCTGCGCTACCGCATCCTCCGCTTCTACGAGACAAACCGCCTCTGATTCCCCCTCCCCCTAAGCAACACAAAGCATAAGGTCAGACCGCCTCCTCCCTGCCGTTGCTGGCAGCGAAGAGGCGGTCTGACTTTGTTTGTCACGGTCAAGGATGTCGCTCAGGCTTTGGCTGCCTCGTCGGCGGCTTCGGCTGCCTCAGCGGCTTCATCCTCGGCGATTTCATTGTCTTTGAATTCGGTGACTCCGGCTGCCACAAGCTGGTTGTACCAAGAGAAGAGCTTGCGGATGTCGGTGGTGTAGACGCGCTCCTCGTCGTAATCGGGGAGAATGGTCTTGAAATATTCACGCACCTTGGTGTCGTCGCCTAGAGCCTTGACATCCACTTCTTTTCCTCCGGTGGCTTCCTTTACTTTTTCCAGCACATCGGCCAAGGGGGTGTCGGAGTCAGTGGTGTAGATGGCGATGTCGCCCAGGGAAACGACCTTGTCTGAGGCGTAGGCGGGCTGACGGCGGCCGGTGGCGATGTTCTCCACGATGAGCATATTGCGGCCCTGGCTGACAAGGCGATAGAGTCCGGGCTTGCCGGAGATGGAAAGGATTTTCTTAAGCATGGTGGTCAATCTTGTTTGTTATGTATATAACAATTCGGGTGCAAAGTTAGTTAACTCCGGCTGGTTTTCCAAATTTTATAAAAATGAATGATGAATTTTATATAAATTTCGTTAACTTTGCAGCCGACTCCGACAATCAGCGAGGTTTGATTGTTTCCAATAGTATCTGAAACAGACGGCATTCCTTGCCGGATTAAGCCAAAGGGCTGACTTGATAAAATGATCCAAATATCAACTAACTATTTATACTAAAGTATGAAAGCTTTTAAGACTTTATGCCTCGGTATGGTTGCGGCAGGTATGCTGCTCACCGGATGTAGTTCAATGACCAACACCGGCAAAGGTGCCCTCATCGGCGGCGGTGGTGGCGGCGCTCTCGGCGCAGGCCTCGGCGCGCTGATCGGCGGCGGAAAAGGCGCAGGTATCGGTGCGGCAATCGGCACAGCTGTAGGTGCCGGAGCAGGCGCGCTTATCGGAAACCGTATGGACAAGCAGGCAAAGCAGCTCGAAGAGCAGCTCCAGAACGCACAGGTTGAACGCGTTGACGACCAGAACGGCCTCGCAGCCATCAAGGTGACCTTCCCCGGCGGAATTCTCTTCCCCACCAATGGCACCACCCTCAGCGCCAGCGCGCAGACCGAACTGGCCCAGTTCGCGGCGTCGCTCAAGCAGAACGCCGAGACCAACGTGCAGATTTTCGGGTTCACCGACAACACCGGCTCGCTTGAGGTCAACACACGTGTGGCCGACGGACGCGCGCTGGCTGTTGACCGCTTCCTGGTAGACAGCGGCATCTCCCCCACCCGTCTTACCTACCAGGGCATCCCGATGGCCGACTATGTCGCATCAAACGACACCGCCGCCGGACGCGCCCAGAACCGTCGCGTGGAAATCTACATCACCGCAAACCAGCAGATGATCCAGCAGGCTGAGAACGGCACTCTCAAGTAATCTGCCACAGACACAAATCAACAACAAAACGCCCCGGCTCTCGAAAACCAGAGCCGGGGCGTTTTGTTGTTGATTATTACTCGCTGGTAGCGTGTCAGCCGAGCGAGGCGAGGGTCGCCTTCAGCGCGTCAAGGCGGGCGATGGTGTCGGCCTGCTTGCGACGTTCGGCATCAATGACCGCAGCAGGAGCCTTCGACACGAAACGCTCGTTGGCGAGCTTGGCCTCGATTTTGCGCAGGAAGTCGCTGTGGTAGGCGATTTCCTTCTCGACCTTGGCACGTTCGGCCTCCACATCTATGTTGGCGGCCAGGGGTATGGCGAACTCAGTGGTGTCGACGATGAAACCGGCAGCAGGCCCTTCTGGCTTGGCCGCGTCGGCCACAATCTCCGAGAGGTTGGCGAGCTTGCGGACAAGCGCCTCCACCCCGGCCGACAATCCCGACTGGCGGTTGATGACAAGCAACTGGAGAGCGTCGCGCTGCGGCAGGTTCTTTGACGCGCGCACACCGCGGACAGCTGTCAGCAGCTCCATGGCGAAATCCATCTCCTTCAGCAATGCGTCGTCAACCTCGGCAGCCTGGGGCATCATCTGCACCATCAGAGACTCGCCCGGACGGCGTTCCTCAAGGTTCTGCCAGATCTCCTCGGTGATGAAAGGCATGAATGGATGGAGCAGGCGCAACAGGGCGTCGAAGAAGCTTACAGTCTCGGCATAGACAGTCGGATTGATGGGGGTGCCAAACGCAGGCTTGACCATCTCAAGATACGACGACGAAAAATCATCGCGGATAAGACGGTAAAGCAGGTTGGCGGCTTCTGAGATACGGAACTTCTCCATAAGGTCATTGACCTCAGCCACAGCTGCGGCCAGGCGCGAGCGGAACCAGTCGATGGCCGCCTTGTCGGCCTCGGTAATCCCGGCTGCGGAGGCCGACCCTGCGGAGTCGGGGCTCCATCCGGCAATCAGGCGGAACACATTCCAGAGCTTGTTGGAGAAATTTCGGCCAGTCTCGCAGAGTTTCTCGTCGAAGAGGATGTCGTTTCCGGCGGGAGCGGAGAGCATCAGGCCGAGACGCACACCGTCGGCCCCGAAATTGGCAATCAGTTCCAGCGGGTCAGGCGAGTTCCCGAGCGACTTGCTCATCTTGCGTCCGAGGCTGTCGCGCACGATGCCGGTAAAGTAAACATTCTTGAACGGCTCCTTGCCTGTGTATTCATATCCGGCCATGATCATACGGGCCACCCAGAAGAAGATGATGTCGGGCCCGGTCACGAGAGTGGCTGTGGGATAGTAGTAGCTGATTTCCTCGTTGCCCGGATTGTTGATTCCGTCAAACAGGGTGATGGGCCACAGCCATGAGGAGAACCATGTGTCAAGCGCGCCGGCATCCTGGGTGAGGTCAGAGTCACAGATGTCCTGGCTTCCGGTGAGGGCCTTTGCCTTCTCCACCGCCTTTTCAAGCGATTCGGCCACAACGAAAGTCTCCTTGCCGGGATTAGCGGGGTCGTTGTAATAATAGGCCGGGATGCGGTGTCCCCACCATAACTGGCGGCTGATACACCAGTCCTGTATGTTCTCAAGCCATACACGATAGGTCGACTTGTATTTCTCGGGCACGAATTTGATGATGTCTTCCGTCACCGGTGAGAGAGAGATGTCGGCGAAGTGCTTCATATTGACAAACCACTGCAACGACAGGCGCGGCTCGATGGCCACCTTGGTGCGTTCCGAGAAACCCACATTGTTGACATAATCCTCCACCTTCTCCATCAGACCAGCCTTCTGCAGGTCCTCGGCAATCTTGTCGCGTACCTCGAAACGATCCATACCGACATACAGTCCGGCATCCTCCGAGAGGCTAGCGTCCTCGTTGAAGATGTCTATCGAGGGGAGATTGTGGGTCTTGCCGAGCATGTAGTCATTCTTGTCATGCGCCGGTGTGACTTTCAGACAGCCTGTGCCGAAATCAACCTCGACATAGCGGTCTTCGATGACAGGAATCACACGGCCCACCAGAGGCACGACCACCTTCTTGCCCTTGAGCCAGACGTTCTTGGGATCCTTGGGATTGATACACATCGCCGTGTCCCCCATGATGGTCTCGGGGCGGGTGGTGGCCACCACGGCATATTTGCGGCCATCCTTGTCGACATGCACTACATTGCCCCCCTCCTCGCTCACAGCGTCGGAGGTCTCACCATCCGCCAGATAATAACGGAGGTAATAAAGCTTTGACTGCTCCTGTACGAAGTAGACCTCGTCATCTGAGATGGCAGTGCGGTTGACAGGATCCCAGTTGACCATGCGCAGGCCACGGTAAATCAGCCCTTTCTCATAGAGGTCGCAGAACACTTTCGTGACAGCCTCCGAGCGGAGCGGATCCATAGTGAAGGCAGTGCGGTCCCAGTCGCAGGAAGCGCCGAGCTTGCGGAGCTGCTGCAGGATTATGCCGCCATGATGACGGGTCCAGTCCCAGGCATGCTCGAGAAACTCCTCACGGGTGAGGTCGGTCTTCTTTATGCCCTGCGCCGCGAGCTTGGCAATCACCTTTGTCTCGGTGGCGATAGAGGCATGGTCGGTGCCGGGCACCCAGCACGCGTTCTTGCCTTGCATGCGCGCACGACGTATGAGGATATCCTGGATGGTCTCGTTGAGCATATGGCCCATATGCAACACCCCGGTCACATTGGGGGGAGGGATGACTATGGTGTAGGGTTCCCTTGCGTCTGGCTTGGAGCTGAAAAGCTTATGCTCCATCCAGTAGGCATACCACTTGTCTTCAATCTCGGCCGGATTGTATTTGGATGCTAATTCTTTCATAAGGTTCATTTTGCCCGCAAAATTACAAAAAATAAGCGAATTTTGACTAACTTTGCCGTGAAGAATCTCCCGGAGGCCATTCCGGGGTGATTACAGTCACAAAAATTTAACTGAATATCACCATGAACAAATCCCTTCTGCCCGTCGCCGCCGCCTCGCTGATGGCCATCGCCACAAGCTGCGGACAACAGGAAGAAATGATCGAGAAACCCGACTTCTCGTCGGCAACAGGCATTTTCGACATGGAGGCCCTGGAGGCGCTGGGGCGTGTGTCAAACCCGCAGGTGTCGCCTGATGGGAAGAAGATTCTCTACGGAGTGAGCTATGAGAGCGTGGAGCTCAACAAGAGCAACAACGAGCTTTACACGATGAACCTCGACGGCACGGATGTGAAACGCCTCACCAAGACCGCGATGTCTGAGGGGGATGCCGTGTGGATTGACAACGGCCGCAAAATCGCCTTCGTCGCCACCCATGACGGCAAGCCTCAGCTATGGGTAATGAACGCCGACGGCACAAACCGCCATGTGGTAAGCCGCCTCGAGAACGGTGTCGGAGGTTTCAAAGTGTCGCCCGACGGAAAGAAAGTGGTCATCGTGTCCACCGTAAAATACAACCGCACCGCCCAGGATGTCTATCCCGACCTCACCAAGGCGACCGGCCGACTGATCGATGACTTGATGTACAAACACTGGGACGAATGGGTCACCGAGATACCCCATCCCTTCATCGCCGACTTCGACAACTACCGTCTGACAAACATCAAGGATATAATGGAAGGGGAGCGCTTCGAGTCACCAATGAAACCTTTTGGCGGCGTTGAGTCATTCGCCTGGTCGCCCGACTCGCGTGAGCTGGTTTACGTCAGCCGCAAGAAAGAAGGCATGGAATACGCCCTCTCCACCAACTCTGACCTCTACTGCTACAACCTCGAGTCTGGCGAGACACGCAACCTCACAGAAGGCATGATGGGCTACGACACCAATCCCGCGTTCTCCCCCGACGGCAGCAAGCTCGCCTGGCTCTCTATGGAACACGATGGCTATGAGAGCGACAAGAACCGCATTTTCGTGATGGACATGGCAACCGGTGAGAAGACCGACCTCACCGCCGACTGGGACTACACCGCCGACCAGTTCGCCTGGTATCCCGACGGAAAGAAAATCTACTTCATCGCGCCCTACCAGGGCGTGACTCCGGTGTTCTCAATCGATGTAGAGAGCCACAAAGTGGACTTCATCACCGGCAAACAGGACATCTGCGACTACGCCGCCCTCGCGCCCGTCGACGGCAAGACCCTCATCACGATGCGCCACTCGTTCCTCTATCCCAACGAGATATTCTCTGTGACCGACAATGTGGCCACCGCGCTCACCGAGGTCAACAAAGAGATCCTCGGCCAGATCGACGCCCCGATGATGGAGAAGGTGCTCGTGCCGACCACCGACGGCAAGGAGATGACCACCTGGGTCATCTATCCCCCGAAATTTGACAAGACAAAAAAATATCCCGCCCTACTCTACTGCCAGGGCGGCCCGCAGCAGGCCGTAAGCCAGTTCTGGAGCTACAGGTGGAACCTTATGCTCATGGCTTCCAAGGGCTACATCGTCATCGCCCCCAACCGTCGAGGCCTCCCCGGATTCGGCACTGAGTGGAACGCTCAGATTTCAGGCGACTACCCCGGCCAGAACATGCAGGATTACCTCTCCGCCGTCGATTACATGAAGCAGCAGCCCTACGTCGACGAGGCCCATATCGGAGCCGTAGGCGCAAGCTACGGAGGATTCTCCGTCTATATGCTCGCAGGCATCCACCAGGGCCGCTTCGCAGCCTTTGTGGCCCACGCCGGAATCTTCAACATGGAAGCCCAGTATCTCGAGACAGAAGAAATGTGGTTTGCCAACTGGGACATGGGCGGCGCCTTCTGGGACAAGAACAATCCCGTGGCGCAGCGCACATTCGCCAACTCCCCCCACAAGTTTGTCGACAACTGGGACACCCCCATCCTTGTCACCCATGGAGAATATGACTTCCGCATCCTCTCCTCACAGGGTGAGATGGCATTCAACGCCGCCCGCCTGCGCGGAGTTCCCGCCGAGATGCTGATTTTCCCGGACGAGAACCATTGGATTCTGAAGCCCCAGAACGCCATCATGTGGCAACGCGTGTTCTTCCGCTGGCTCGACCGCTGGCTCAAGCCCACAGCCGCCGAAAACGCCGAGACAGAGACTGCCCCCGAGGCCTGACCTGCATACATTCATGACTGACATAATCCCCCTGACACGAATCCCCCCGACATACCGGGATGAATGTCAGGGGGATTGCTTTGGTCAATGAACATTATTACTGACAAAAATGTTAATTTGGCAGATTTTCGTAGTGCCGCGTGGCAGTCAACAGCGACACCGGTGGCAGTCCGTGCAAGTTTGGCACAGTTTTCGCATATATCACAAACAGGGAGCTGCCTGACAACGCGAAAGCGTCGGCACGGCATCCATCCCCCGCAAGACAACTAAAAACTTAAAACCACAATATCAATCATGAAACTCAAACCGCTGGCCGACCGCGTGCTGATTCAGCCCACCCCGGCCGAAGAAACCACTCTCTCAGGCATCATCATCCCCGACTCCGCCAAGGAAAAACCCCTCAAAGGCACCGTGATTGCCGCCGGGAAGGGCACCAAGGATGAGGAAATGATTCTCAAAGAAGGTGACAAAGTGTTGTACGGCAAATATGCCGGAACCGAAATCGAGCTTGACGGGGAGAAATACCTCATCATGCGCCAGACCGATGTACTCGGCGTGTTTGAATAAATACAACTCAACCATACAGAATCCCAAACGACTCTCTCAACAAACATACCACAATGGCTAAAGAAATAAAATTCGATATCAAGGCTCGCGAAGAGCTCAAGAAAGGCGTTGACGCCCTGGCCGACGCCGTCAAGGTAACCCTCGGTCCCAAAGGCCGCAACGTAATCATCGAGAAAAAATATGGCGCTCCCCACATCACCAAGGATGGCGTGTCGGTAGCCCGTGAAATCGAGCTTGAGGACGCGTTCCAGAACATGGGCGCGCAGCTCGTCAAGGAGGTTGCCTCCAAGACTGGCGATGACGCAGGAGACGGCACAACCACCGCCACTGTCCTCGCGCAGGCCATCATCACCCACGGCCTCAAGAATGTGGCCGCCGGAGCCAATCCTATGGATGTGAAACGCGGCATCGACAAGGCCGTGGCCGCCATCGTCGAGGGCATCAAGGCTCAGGCCGAAGAAGTTGGCGACGACTTCAAGAAAATCGAGGATGTGGCCCGTATCTCGGCCAACAACGACGAGGCTATCGGCCATCTCATCGCCGAGGCCATGAAGAAGGTCAAGAAAGAGGGTGTCATCACCGTAGATGAGGCCAAGGGCACCGAGACCACGGTTGACATCGTGGAAGGCATGCAGTTTGACCGCGGCTACATCTCACCCTACTTCATCACCGACAGCGAGAAGATGGAGTGTGTGATGGAGTCACCCTACATCCTCCTCTACGACAAGAAGATTTCCAACCTCAAGGATATGCTCCCCATCCTCGAAGCCACAGCCCAAAGCGGTCGCGGCCTGCTGATCATCGCCGAAGATGTCGACCAGGAAGCCCTCGCCACTCTCGTGGTTAACCGCCTGCGCGGCTCCCTTAAGGTATGCGCCGTCAAGGCTCCCGGCTTCGGCGACCGCCGCAAGGAGATGCTTGAAGACATCGCCATCCTCACCGGCGGTGTCGTGGTCAGCGAGGAGAAAGGCATGCGCCTCGACGCGGCCAACATCGAAGTACTCGGAAAGGCCGAGAAAGTATCCATCAACAAGGAGAACACCACCATCGTCAACGGAGCCGGCGAGAAGGAGAAAATCGCAGCCCGTGTCGCCCAGATCAAGGCCCAGATCGAGCAGACCAAAAGCGACTACGACCGCGAGAAGCTCCAGGAACGTCTTGCCAAGCTCGCGGGCGGTGTAGCAGTGCTTCATATCGGCGCCCCCTCCGAGGTTGAGATGAAAGAGAAGAAAGACCGCGTAGACGACGCTCTGTCGGCCACCCGTGCCGCCATCGCCGAAGGCATCGTACCCGGCGGCGGTGTGGCATATATCCGCGCGATGAAGAACGCCGAAGGCCTCCGCGGCTCAAACGACGACGAGGACACCGGCATCCACATTGTCCTCCGCGCCGTCGAGGAGCCTATGCGCCAGATTGTCGCCAACGCAGGCGTTGAAGGCGCAGTGGTTGTCCAGAAAGTCAAGGAAGGCAACGCCGACTTCGGCTACAACGCCCGCACCGATGTCTATGAGAACCTGATGGCCGCCGGAGTCATCGACCCCGCCAAGGTGACACGCGTGGCTCTCGAAAACGCCGCCTCAATCGCCGGGATGTTCCTCACCACCGAGTGTGTCATCGCCGACAAGAAGGAGGAGAACCCCGCTCCCAACCCTGCCGCCATGGGCGGTATGGGAGGAATGGGTGGCATGATGTAAATCCCATCCCTCCGGAATAAACCCATAAAATATAAAAGTCCCGCGAATCAGATTCGCGGGACTTTTATATTTTACGGGGATACTATTTAAAGCAGCGGACATCAGCCTCCGCTTTGCTAAACAGACAGGATGCGCCTATGATTCAACAAGACCAAACCCGCATCCTGTTACAGCAAGTCGCCGGTATGGTCAGGGGAACAACGAACGTTAATTTGCAACAATTAACAT
>ERZ778503.45-NODE-45-length-101644-cov-15.950034_pt1 | contig 101644 bp, 77 predicted proteins | sample MGYA00510047_ERZ778503 | MGnify/ENA primary metagenome ERZ778503 (study PRJEB29527, sample SAMN07138965) | mouse gut metagenome | material: feces | host: mouse | place: China:Nanjing | collected 2016-01-25 ... | reverse complement strand
GAGCGACGGATTGTGGTTCCGTAGGTCGTGGGTTCGAGCCCCATCTTCCACCCCACAAAAAAAGCCGGATTTTATCCGGCTTTTTTCATACCCCTATCTCTGCTCCACCTTATCCAACGCTTGCGCAAGATCCGCGATAATATCATCGATATGCTCCGTGCCGATACTCAATCTCACCGTGGAAGGCGTTATATGCTGCGCGGCAAGCTCCTCTTCCGAGAGCTGAGAATGAGTGGTAGTGGCAGGATGTATCACCAGGCTCTTCACGTCAGCCACATTTGCAAGCAATGAGAATATCTCCAGAGAATCTATAAACTTCCAAGCCTCGTCCTTTCCACCCTTCAGCTCTATCGTGAAGATACTTGCGCCACCATTAGGATACAGACGCTTATAGAGCTCATGATCCGGATGCGACGGCAAAGAGGGATGATTCACCTTCGCCACCTTCGGATGCTTCGACAGGAACTCAACCACTTTCAACGCATTCTCCACGTGCCTCTCTATACGGAGAGAAAGTGTCTCCACACCCTGCAAAAGGATAAACGCGTTGAAGGGGGATATGCACGCACCCGTGTCGCGGAGCAAAACCGCACGTATCCTCGTGACGAAGGCAGCCTTACCGGCTACGTCGGCAAATATTGCGCCATGATAGCTGCTGTCTGGCTTTGCCAAGGTCGGGAATTTATCCGCCTCCGCTTTCCAGTCAAACGTGCCGCCGTCGACTATCACGCCGCCGAGACTCGACCCGTGACCACCGAGGAATTTTGTGGCTGAATGCACCACCACGTCTGCCCCATGCTCGATCGGACGGATGAGATAAGGGGTGCCGAACGTATTGTCTACGATCAACGGAATGCCGTGGCGATGGGCTATCTCAGCCAGACGGTCGATATCTGACACATCGGAATTAGGATTGCCGAACGTCTCGATGAAAAGCACTTTCGTATTCTCACGTATCCCCCTTTCAACCGCATCGAAATCACGCACATCGACAAACGTCGATTCTATGCCACGCGACGCAAACGTATGGGCGATGAGATTATATGAGCCGCCGTAGAGATTATCGGCTGCCAGGATATGGTCGCCGTTACCGACGATATTCTCCAGAGAATAGCTGATGGCAGCCGCGCCGCTTGCCACTGCAAGACCTGCCACACCACCCTCAAGGGCTGCCACCCTATCCTCAAGCACACCTTGCGTGGTGTTGGTAAGGCGTCCGTAGATATTGCCGGCATCACGGAGTCCGAAACGGTCTGCCGCATGATTCGAATTACGGAATACGTAGGAGGTGGTCTGATAGATAGGCACTGCGCGTGCATCTGTTGCGCTGTCAGGTTGCTCTTGACCTACGTGAAGTTGAAGTGTCTCAAAGTGTAATTTCTTATTTTCCATATCTGTCATATTTTTGTTATTTTCTGACGCAAAGTTAGAATCATAAAAATTAAATTCCAACAACAATCAATAATTTAGATATTTTTTCTAATTTTGCATCATATTATAATAAAAATATTCCTGTATGACACCCGACGAACTTCAAAACGCAGAATTTTTATCCTCCACTCCACACGACAATCCACGCCCATCCTCCACAATATCCCTCGACAATACCGACTACCGTATCCTGCAGATGCTCCAGAAGGACTCACGCATCACCAACAAACAGCTTGCAGCTGCAGTCCACCTATCCCCCACGCCTACCTTCGAACGCGTCAAGAAGCTCGAGCGCGAAGGGTTCATAAAGAGATACACCGCCGTGCTCGACGCCGAGCGGCTTGCATGCGGATTCATTGTGTTCTGCTTTCTAAGGATGAAACAACATTCCTATGAAAACGGCATCAAGATTATGGAGGCGGTGCAGAATATTCCGGAAATTGTGGAATGCTTCAATATCTCCGGCGATTATGACTTCCTCCTGAAGATACATACTTCCGACATGAAATCCTATCAGAAATTCATACTCCGCATTCTCGGTGACCTCAACTGCATCGGATCTATAAGCAGTTCTTTCGTGCTCGGGGAAGTGAAATCGGGCGGTGAGATACCACTTCCTATCCAAGATTAAATATATATATGCAAGAGACGACCGATTTCGCAATCGGTCGTCCCCAATTCCTTATTCAATAATACTTTTAAATCTAACCAAACATCATGAAACGATTTTCTGATATTATTACAATCCGGGATACAAAATGGTTCACAAGATTCCTATATTTTCATCAAAAAAGATATTCCACTAAAATCACGGATTGAAACCATATATTACATTATTTAAGGTTTAATGTTTATGGTTTATAATCATTAAATTTTGTATAATGAAAAGATTCGTGGATTTTCGTGAATCTTAAACCTTAAACTATAAACTTTAAACCACTGAAGTGCAGCTTGCGAAACTTCAGTTACATTATTCCAGAATTTCGTTCACCCTTGCCTGTACAGCGGCATAATCCTTACCAAGTTTAGCCTGACGCACCGGATTATCACCATAATCACCATGGATCACCTCCATAGCCTCACGCTCGATACGGGCCTGATCTGACTCCGACACTTTTGCTGAAGCCTTCTCCTTTACAGGCTGCACCAGACCGCTACCGCTTAATTCCTTATTCGCGCTCATCATTCCGGCTCCATTGACATCATCATCCGACGTGACAATCTCAACATACTCATAGACCGTACCGCCGGAACCCTTCTTCTGTCCATTGTCTGCCAAGGCATACGCCTGACGGGTATCACTCCTTACCGACAGTGGAGAATCATGCTTCCCAACAAACATAGCTATCAGCACAGCCACCGCAAACACTCCGACAATACCGAGCAGCCATGCGCCACCCTTAACGGCATTGTTCGACATCCTCTCATCCGGAGACGACGGGCCATTATCAAACATCTCAGCCTCTTCCATCTCCGAGATATCCCTACGGTATTCATCCTTCGTGCTATCGCACCCACATCCTATATTTTTCTTAGGATCCTCAAATGTTTTCATAATCTAATTATTTTTAAGGTGGAACAATATTGGAATTTATGTGATAAAAACAATCGGCACACCCCTTTGGTTACACCCGCCCTCACAAAAAAAGTTAATAATCACTCCATTTACATACTCCACCCTCCATCCACCACAAAAAAACACCACAAAAAAGGCGCACAGAATCAATCCATGCGCCAATTATTATATGTTACTTGTCACTTGTTAAATGTTACTTGTCACATACGTGCGTCGCACGTCACTCGCCGTGCCGATAACCCACTTCCCTCCGGGCAGATAAGAAATCAGTAGGCAAGAAGCCCAGCAGCTCAAGAACGTGCAGACAGCGATAGCCGGGATCGCCGTCATCGACGGCAATTCCATATCACCCTTAAGGAAAGACGTCCACATACCCAACCAGAATATATGAATCAGATACATGCCATAACTGAGATTCGAGATCTGAAATATGATACGCGGAGTCTCCGCCTTCTGTATGCAGGTGAAGAGAAGAAAAGCGCCGGAAGTGAGCATAAGACAATTGATTGTGCAAAACGACCATCCGATCTCAAGCACGGGAGTCTCATGAATCACACCAGGCACCGCCTGTATATAGAACGAAAGAATAGTCCAAACAGCACCCACTACAGTCAGCACACTACCGATCACCATACGTTTACGAATGCTCCAATCAAGATGCACACGTATATAATGGGCAAGCACAAGATAACCCAAATAACCGGAGAAATACCAAAGAGTGTGAAACTCATTCCAGAAACACTGTCCCCACACTTCGCCACACCAACGGTTAAGATAAGGCATACAGGTAGAGATGGCAAAAAGCAAGATAAAGAAACGCTCCTCCTTCGCTGTAGCCTTTGCAAGCCACGGAGAGATCATCGGGATAAACAGATAAAGACCGATAAGCGGATACATAAACCAGAGATGACCTGCCAGCGTCGGAAAATTAAGCAACGCACGAGAGAGATCATGAGCAGAAGTGGCACCATCAATCTGATTCCACAGCATCGGCACAGTGCTATAAAGAATAATAAAAATAAAGAACGGAGGGAGAATCCTCACCGCACGCCGGCGATAAAACTCCATAGCCGACTGCCCCTCCCTCATCGGCACAAGAAGAAACGCCGACAGAATCATAAACAACGGCACCGACATACGAGAAAAACCGTCATACAACGACACCCAAAGACGGTCCGACTCCGTAAGAAGCAACGACTGTGGACCCGCCATATCGGTAGATCCGGGTGCCCCATAAAAATTCTCCGCCGCATGCACCAGCATCACGAGGAAACACGCGAACACCCTGATGTAATCAAGAAACACGATACGTTTCATAATAGAAATTAGATTTTAGTTAGATAATTTTCCACAAAGATAATACATTTCCCCAAACAACCATCCACACACCCCAAAAATCGGCAAACACCATCACACCTTTGTCCACATCACACACAATCCTAACAAAAGCGATGGCGTCCGGTTTCACAACCGGGCGCCATCTGTTTTCCATAATACTTTTCTAACTAACCTAACATCATGAAACGATTTTCACTATTATAGACAATCCAGTACCCCATTTGGTTCACACCCGCCCCAATTTTTTCAAAAAAATTTTCCACAAATAAAAAAACATCCTGTGCATGATGTATTTTAAACCTTTTCTCCATCTCTTGGTCTTTATTTTGTATTTAAATTGAACTTAAACCCTTGGTGAGTGGTATGCCGTCATTACGCGTTACCCGGATTCCGACACACCAACTAAATTCTGCTATGATATGAAGACAATACGGCTCCTGCCGTGTGTGTGCATTCCTCTGATCGGGGCATCCGCCTGGGCTGCCGATATCAAAGGACGCATCACCGATGCTGACGGAGAGCCTCTCCCCGGAACCGCCATACAGCTCGTCGCTCTCCCCGACACCGTGAGAAAGGGATACCAAATGGCTGGCGACAACGGGAGTTTCTCTTTGAAAGACATAAAACCGGGCAAGTATCTCCTACTCGCAACCATGACCGGAATGGAGGATGTAAGCCGCAACATCGAGATAAAGGATCCCGACCAGAAGATCGACCTCGGCAACATCACACTGCATGAAAGTGCCATCACGCTAAACGAAGCCGTAGTGACTGCGGTGAAGGCGGCTGTCGTGGCAAAACAGGACACAATCGAATTTAACGCAGGATCATTCAAGACCGCCCAGAACTCCACCGTCAACGACCTCCTCAAAAAGCTACCCGGCGTCGAGGTGGATGCCGACGGAGGTATCAAATCAAATGGCAAGAGCATTACGAAGATACTTATCGACGGCAAGGAATTTATGGGCGACGACCCGCAGATGGCTACAAAAAACCTTCCATCCAATATGGTCGATAAGGTGCAGGTGGTCGACAGGAAGAGTGACCTCGCCCGACTCACCGGAGTCGACGACGGAGAGGAGGAGACCGTAATCAACCTTACCGTCAAGAAGGAGATGAACAACGGCTGGTTTGGCAACGTATCCGGCGGATACGGCACCGACGAACGCTATCAGGGCAGTTTCACCGTAAACCATTTCAACCAAGGGAATCAGATAATGATCTTCGGCGGACTGAACAATATCAACGACAACGGTTTTGCCGACGGCGGACGTGGTCGGTTCAGCTCTTTCGGTGGCAATGGCGGAATAAGCACTGCCCAGCGTCTCGGCATTCAGTTCAATGTCGGCAAGGATGAGATATTCCGCGTGGGCGGCAACATCAACTATTCCCACACCGACCGCATATCGCGCAGCAAGACCTCAACACAGAACATCTTCGCCGATTCCACAAGCTATCAGGATGCCGGATCAAGAGTGCAGGACAAGGGACACAACATCAACACCGACCTACGTATGCAATGGAAAATCGATGAGAACAACACAATCGATTTCCGTCCGCGCTTCAGCATGAACTTCCGCGAATCGGAGAGCCAGGATTCCGCCCTGCTACGTGCCGGCGACCCCAATCTCACGAAGGTGAACCGCAGCATCAACGCCCGCACAAACAAAGGGAAGAATGTGCAGGCGAGCGGCAACCTCATCTATAACCACAACTTCGCAAGCCGTCCCGGACGCTCCTTCAGCGTGCAGGCTCAATATTCATTCTCCAACAACCGTCAGAAATCCACCACTTGGAGCGACATCATCTACTACCTGCTAAAAGAGGAGGACGGCAACGACGATAATGAGCTGCTCTACCGCTTTATCGACAACCATTCATGGTCGAACAACGTGCAGGGACGCATCTCATGGTCCGAACCCCTCGGTGACGTCAAGAAAGGCAATTTCCTCAATTTCGTCTACCGAATCAACTACAGATGGAACAATGCCGACAAACTCACGTATGACCTCGGCGATCCGGATAACCCCGACAATTTCTTCCCGCCGATGCTGACGGAAGTGCCGGCTGATGCCATCCTCGACAACACACTGAGCAACAGTTTCCGTAATGATTTCTTCACCCAGGAGATTCAGGCGGGATATAAGAAGGTGTCGAAGACGTTCAATCTCGACGCCGGAATCCTCTTCTCCCCGGCAAGCTCGAAGAGCGAGGATCTCATCAACTCCGCCCGTAACATCCCGGAACGTTGGGTATGGAACGTATCCCCCTTCGCCAATATGCGTTATAAATTCGGCGAACGCTCCTCGATACGCGCCACCTACCGTGCACGCACGTCACAACCATCGATGAATCAGCTGCAACCCGTCGCCGACGTCTCCAACCCGCTCAACATCGTCATAGGTAATCCCGACCTGAAGCCCACCTTCACCCAGAACGTCGGATTTCACTTCAACGATTTCCGGATGGAGTCGCAGCAGTCGCTATTCGCAATGGTCAACGCATCTTTCGCATTAAATACGGTAGTGTCGAAAACCGTCACAGACCGCGAGACCGGCGGAAGAACCACGACATATACCAACGAAAACGGTAATTTCAACATATTCGGCATGGGTATGATCTCGCGCCCGTTCACCAACAGGAAATGGCGTTTCAACACCCGCATGCAGGCCCGCTACGCGGCATCTCCCGGCTACATCAACGGCGAATTCAACCGTTCCGGCAACCTCTTCCTATCCCCCGCCGCCGGAATAACCTTCTCCAGCGACATCTTCCAGATGACCGTAAACCCCAACTATTCCTACAACCGGGTCAGCAACACGCTCCCCAAGCAGGCGAACCGCAACACCCATTCCTACGGATTCTCATCTGATGCAGCCCTATACCTCCCCTTCGGACTCGAACTGACCACCGACCTCTACTTTGCCAACACATCCGGTTATTCATCCGGATTCGACTCAAAGCAGTGGTTATGGAATGCGCAGATCTCCTATTCCTTCCTCTCCGACAGGTCGCTCACCCTCTCGGCAAGAGCCTACGACATACTCGGACAGAAGAAGAATATCAGCCGGTCTAACACTGCCATGGCAATCGTCGACAGCGAATACAACGACTTGACGCGCTACGTAATGTTCAGTCTGACATGGAATTTCAACACACTCCGCAAGAAAGGGAAAGGTCCTAACGGCGAAGATATGTTCGGACCCGGCATGCCGCCGCCGGGTGAGCGTGGCGGTCGCGGCGGACGTGGCGGACATGGCGGTCCACCCCCAAGAAGGTTCTGACCCAAACCATAAACTTAAATGGTTTAAGGTTTAATGTTTATGGTTTATGATCATTAAATTTTGTATAATGAAAAGATTCGTGGATTTTCGTGAATTTTAAACCTTAAACTATAAACCATAAACTATAAACCATAAACCATAAACCAAAAAAAATTGTTAAACAGGTGTCGTCCCTCCTTCCGTGAAGGCGACACCTGTTTATTTATCCGCTATATCTATCCCCTCCTCCTTTATAATATGAGAAGACTTCCGATAACAGCACTCCTTGCCGTCGCGCTCTCCGTATCGGCTTGGAACGTGAAAGAGAAATACGACGGTCCGAAGACCCCCACCACCGATATCGCATGGCATCCCGACATCCTTCCCGGCTACGAAGCCCGCTACGTCAACCAGGGAGAGGCATTCGACGGTCCGTGCCGTTCCACCATCATCCGAAAGATGTGTAAGGACAATTCCACAAAGGCATTCCTCTACATCCACGGATTCAACGACTACTTCTTCCAGTCGGAAATGGGTGAACGGTTCGTCGACTCCGGCTACAACTTCTATGCCGTTGACCTGCGCCGCTACGGCAGGAGCCGTGAGCCATGGCAATACCCCTTCAACATACGCGACCAGAAAGAATACTTCGCCGACATCGACTCAGCTCTCAGCCAGATACGCCGCGACGGTAACACCGACATAACCCTCGGCGGACACTCCACAGGTGGTCTCACAGTAGCCTACTTCGGTGCCGAGAGAGGCAAGGATGTAGGCGTAGACAGGATTGTGACCGATAGCCCGTTTCTTGAATGGAACTTCTCATCATTCATGCGCAACATCGCCATACCTACCGTAGGCTTCTTCGGCAAGATATTCAAGAACGTGAAGATCAATCAGGGGCATTGCGACGGCTACGCCTACAGTCTGCTGAAAGAATATTACGGAGAATGGACCTACGACACCGACTGGAAGATGGTATACTCTCCACCTGTGACAGCATCATGGTTAGGAGCCATCAACACGGCACAGAGCCGACTGATGAAAAAGAGCAAGGAGATTACCGTGCCCATCCTCGTGATGCACAGTAGCCGAAAGATTGAAGGCTGCAACTACACCCCCGACTTCCAGACCGGCGACGCCGTGCTCGACCCAGCCATGATCCAGAAACGCGGCGAAAGACTTGGCACCAACCCCACAGTCTGCGCCATCGACAGCGGACTACACGACCTCATCCTCAGCAGTCCCAAAGCACGCGAAGCCGCCTACGACACCCTCTTCACCTTCATCCGCACCCACTGACCCCTCCCCCACCCACTAAACAATAAAAATTTCTTTTATTTCTTTCATTTCTTCGTGCGCCCATCCGAGTGCTTGTTTCACCCGTTTCACTTGTTTCACTGTTTCACCCCGAAACAGGTGAAACAGATGAAACGCCATGAATCACTACAATCCGACATAGACTCACAACCATGATTTACAATATGGCTGTTTACTTACGAACATATTTCTGGTTTGGCGCAGTAGGTGACTCTGGGAAAAGCGGTTTCAACAAGCCGGCATCCACCAACGAATTGATATAGCGAATACGATTGGCTGACTGGTTTGAAACTCCGACTCTATCAAGAATCTCTTTTGTGGTACGAGGCACGGAACAGAAGTTAATGATGTCTTGTTGTTTTTTAGTTACTTTTGTGCGTACTTGGTTACTTCCTTTGTCTACTTCGTTACTTTTTGCCCCTAATTCATTACTTCCATTGTCTACTTCGTTACTTTTTACCCCTACTTCGTTACTTCCATTGTCTACTTCGTTACTTTTGAATGTAACATCACGAGGAATTATGATGACAAACTCATGTAGATTCTCATCATTATAGAAGCGAATATCAGTATCCTCGCCGATAGCTCGAGGGATGCCGGTGCCTATACCTGAGTAAGGAAGGAGACAGATTGCATTGTTGAATAGAAGTCGATTCCTCGGTATTGATGTACCACGCTCTATATCGTCAACCATAAGCCCTCTTGGCAATGTGCCCGGACTGTGAATCTCCACTCTATCATCAAAAATGAAGATGCGTATCGGTGCTTCCCAAGTCAGCGAGCGATGGATAAGTGCGTTCACAGTCAACTCTGAGAGTGCGACCAACGAAATCTCATACTCACCCTGCTGATTAAATTCTTCACCACACTGCACAATCCTTAGATTACGTGTAAAGAAATTCATGATAGTGTTGTATTGATGCAGAAGATTACCCTCCATATCAGAATCCTTGACCCTATCTCTGAATATCTTGGAGCCTAACGTGTTGCCAACGAAAGAAACACACTTAGTAGTGAAAGCTGGTAGAAAACGTTGGGGATATATTCCAAACAGCAACATAGCCGCCACCGTAAGTTTCCCGTTAGGTCGTATTAGGTGTAGATTGGCTAAAAGCCTCCGCAAACTAAAATTTACCGCGATTGCTTTTACAATCGTGTCAATACTTTTTGATCGAATATTGTCTGCTGAGATTCCTTTTTTCTCCAAAGGAGTTGCAAACCTGTCGAGGAAGAAAAGTTTTAATGTGCCCTCATCAAGATCTTCAATAGTGGCATCAGCTACAGCAGCTTCATCGGGAAAAAACGACCCACATTCTGCCATCATGTAAGCAATTTCGCTATTGTCGATAATACGGCGCTTGTCAGAACCTTGTTTTGCCCATATTATACCCTTGTTGTCTTTGTAAGGCTTATTTATGCCTTCAGCAATCGTAACCACAACGATATTACCGCCTTCCACAGCCACCGTGTCTATCTCTATACCAATGTGTGGATCTACATTTTGTGTAGCGATATCTCCAAGCCTCTCACAAGTGTCCTGTGTCTCTCGATATGACAATGGATTCATTTCCCCAGTCTTGTCTTTGATACCAATAAAGAGGCGACCACCTTTACTATTGCTAAATGCGACTAACTCGGTGCCAATTTTATAGTTATCATCTATGCGTTCCTTGAACTGCACTGTCGACACTTCTGAATGGCGGATTATATCCTGTAGTTCGTTCTGAGTCATATTGCTAAATATTAATTGGTGCCACATCGAGTTTGCCCCTTCCCCTCGTCCGAAGATGTACTTGAATCCGAAATTGGATATCGGATTAATATCGGCAGACATGACAATATTGTTTTGATTTCCACAAAAATAGATATTAAAATCCAATTCCGCAAACTTTTACCACCATTTTGTCATTTTTCGTCACAATTAAAAGCACTCTGCCCCTATCCATCGCCACATCTCCTAATCCCACGTATTATTCTTTCATTTCTTCGTGCGCCCATCCGAGCGTTTGTTTCACTTGTTTCACCTGTTTCACTTGTTTCACCCCGAAACAGGTGAAACAACCGATACAAGCGATACAGGCGAAACATTTTCTTCGCGTGCCCCGATGATTCAGGGTGGATCACATAAAATGTCAGATTAGTTTCAAAATAACAAAGCGGGCAGTCGGTTCATATATAACTTTGCGGCATCAAACAAATATCAACCTAAAACAAGGTATTATAAACGATATGCCCGCTTGCATTTCCTCCATCCCCGATAAGGGAGGATGGAGAGGGGGATCATATTCCCAAAGGAATCGCTTCTATCTAACAAGCAACGAATGGATTGATGACGCCCTGATGCTTACGGACCCGGTGCCATTGTGGAAATCCCTGCAATATTGCCAACGAAATATCAAAGACAAGACCGGCGCTTTACTGTGACTTCGAGTTTACCGAAAATTAGCGTTGCCAATATGCTCCGAACTCTGGCGAATGTCGATATCTGTAAATAACTGAAGTTTCGCAAGCTACACTTCAGTGGTTGATAGTTTATAGTTTAAGGTTTAAGATTCACGGAAATCCTCGAATCTTTTCATTATACAAAATTTAATGATCATAAACCATAAACTTTAAACATTAAACCATTTAAGTGAAGCAAGTAGGCAAACTTGCGAAACTTAAATAAATAACAGCTTGATAGCTATTCCAACCGTTTCGCTTGTTTCAACCGTTTCGCTGTTTCACTTGTTTCACCCGAAACAGATGAAACAGGTGAAACAGATGAAACAGGTGAAAAACGGATTAGGGACATAGAGAGCTGGCGAGACAAGAGTCCAATTAATTCAGCAAAAAACAGCAGCAAAAGTTTGCCGAATCAAACTAAAACACCTACTTTTGTGCAAACCGACCAATTCCGTCACTTACTGTCCCCTATCGAAACAGTAACGAGACACGGTAGAATCAATGAAGTTGTCCAAACTTCAATCATTAGAAAACAAGCCAAAACCAGTAAGTTGAAAAATATGAAAAAGAAAAATTCACAGAAAAACAGCAACATTGACGATCTCCTAAAAGGCAAAACACCCGAAGAGCAAATAGCAATATTAAAAGAAGCCCTTCAAACAGAAGAGCTTCGTCTCGACCTCTACAAAGAGATCATAAACGTAGCCGAATCCAAATTCAAAATAAAAATCAACCCCGATACGCACTGACCCACCAATCACAAGAGAGCACAAAGGAACAAAAGAAGTTCCACAACTCTTATCACACACACCACAAACCAGCACAAATACCCTACAACATCCTTTAACACTCTACTGCCTAATTATGGCACCCGATACAAATAACTTTGCACCCACAATCTTTAAAACCAATAAAAACTGCTGTCATGACAAAAAATAAATATTACAACATAAAAGGCATTTTGCATTGTTCTCAAAAATACGTATCTTTGCACATTAATGTTTCAGAATACTAAGTATGGGAAAAAGGATTCAAGTAATAAGACAAACAAAGTTACTGCTGATAACTAAATTATAGTCCGTTATTTAGCAGAGCCGATTAATGTGTCAAAATTGTTCATAAAATGACAATGTTAAAATTCGGCACAACTCTCCTCTTCATAATCAATAATTTTTGATTGTGATATAAACCATCTATTTAAACCATACGATTAAACATTTATGAAACAAATTACTGCACTATCAAAATTAGACTTAGGCGATTGTTTAAATTTAATTAAACAATTACCTGACAAATCTATTGATTTAATCTTAACAGACCCGCCCTACAATCTTGGACTTTTTATGCATAAACGAGGCACCAATATTAAAGGGATGAGAAATAATCATTTTGCTTATTCCGGTTGGGATAATTTGGAATTTTCTCAATGGACTTTAGTCATGAAAGAATTCCTATTACAATGTGCAAGAGTACTTAAATCAAAAGGTTCTTTAATCATGTTCATGTCAATTATTAAGGTTGAAACCATAATTAATTTGGCATTAAATGCTGGATTGTATTATAAAACTGTAGGGATTTGGCACAAAACAAACCCTATGCCAAGAAACATGAATCTACATTTCATTAATTCAACAGAACCCTGGTTATACTTCATTAATGATGGTCATACTGGCACCTTCAATAATGAAGGTAAACCAATACATGATTATATTGAAACTTCCACCATATCATCTAGTGAACATAAATTGGGGAACCACCCAACGCAAAAGCCCAAAGCATTATTAACTCATTTCATTAAATTGTTGTCTAATGAAAATGATGTTATTTTGGATCCATTTATGGGAAGTGGCAGTACGGGAGTCGTCTGTGAACTATTAAATCGAAAATTCATTGGTTTTGAACTTAATGAAGAATACTACAACATTGCAAGAAACAGAATAAAAGATAAAAAATGAAAGTAGCAGACTTATTCGCAGGTGTTGGAGGACTATCTCAAGGTTTCATAAAAGCAGGATTTGAAATCTCAATTGCGATAGAGTATGATAAAGATATTGCATTATCATATCAAAAGAACCATCCCAATACGGACGTCTATTCTTCAGATATTAGAGATTTAAATTTTAAGGAAATACATAAATTACATCCTGACATACAAGTAGTCATGGGAGGTCCTCCATGCCAAGGATTTTCTCAAAAAGGGAAAAGACTTTCTTTAAATGACCCCAGAAACTTTCTTTTTAAGGAATTTGTAAGATTTGTTGAAGAATTTTCTCCAAAATACTTTGTATTGGAAAATGTACCTAATATAATAACAACAGAGAATGGATATTTCAAAGATGAAATCATTCAATCATTCAAAAATATAGGTTATGATGTGTGTTGTGGTGTTCTGAATGCAAAAGATTTTGGAGTTCCGCAAGACAGGAAACGGGCAGTTTTTATCGGACAAAAAGGAATATTAGATATACAACTACCAGAACCAACAAATGTTAGAAATACTATCAAAGATGCAATTTTTGATTTACCATTTATAGAATCAGGAGAAGGTGCCGAAGAATCTACATATGATAAAAAACCTATTTCTAATTTGCAAAAGGAATTACGTGGTAATTGTATAATACTACATAATCATGTAGCTACTAAACATAATCCGACTGCTTTAAGAAGGATGGCAATGGTACCTATTGGAGAGAGAGGGAAAGTATTACCTAAAGAAGAACAAACCAAGTCTATTTATAGTGGAACCTATTGTAGACTATTAGAAGATGATGTAGCATCAACCATAACCACAAGATTTGATACCCCATCTTCTGGACGTTTCACACATCCACGACTTAATCGGTGCATCACTACCAGAGAAGCTGCTAGAATCCAAACATTCCCAGATAATTTCGTATTCTTTGGGTCTAAAACTTGCCAAATGAAGCAAGTTGGAAATGCAGTACCACCTCTTTTAGCATACGAAATAGCGAAAGTAATAATCTCTAATGAATCTATATAAAATTACATATATATGGCAAACTTACCTAAACAAATAACCCTACGAAACGATATAGATTGTCGTTTAGGAATCAAATCTTCATTGGGGGACATACCATCCGTAATTTCATTAGCATATTTACTTTATTGTGCCAATGATAAGAAAAGTCAAATCGAATATGCTGACGAGCAAATACAATATAATGGTAAAAAGAAACTTATCCTAAAAAAAATATATAAAGATTGGATAATCAATAATCTATCACTAGATGATAGTATCCTTGACTCCAACCCTTTGCTAACTTCGCAACTCGAATCACTTCAAGTTGGATTAGGATTAATGTTTAAAATAGCAAAAATCTCATACGTTGATTATCCAAATTCTGATACAAAAGAACGAACAGGGGGCGAACGTTTCAAAAAATTGATAAAATTTGCAGTCAACATAAAAATTATTGACATATATATTTCTGCATGGGATAAAGATATAGTCAAAAGTGAACTATCTTTATGGCTACAAAATAAACCCTCCCAATCTACACTTAGTAACGGATTAAAACAGATACTAACTTCGTTCTCAGAAGAAACCCAATTTAAACTACGAAATAATAGTAATGAAATAATATTTCAACAAGAAGGCATATATAAATCAATATCTAAAAATGAGAACATAATCGCAAAAGATGAGCAAGAAGATGTCGGACCTTTTAGGATTTTTAAATCATTTGTCAGAGAAGGGATCCATCCTTTTTTAGCTCTTAGTAATAATGAATTCTTATTGAAGAATAATAATGAATTTGAGGCTTATAAGGATTTAGTAGAAACAACTTTAAGTTTATCTCCTAAAAGAATTGTAATTTTTCAAGAAGTAAAAAAAGAGAACGATGCTAATAATTCAGAATCACCTGATTCTCATCAAATAATTTATTATGGAGCACCGGGTACCGGTAAATCTCACAAAATTAAGACCGAGAAATTAATGGGTGTTCCATCAGAGAATATATTCCGGACCACCTTTCATCCTGATAGCGATTATTCTACCTTTGTAGGTTCTTTCAAACCAACTATGAAGAAGCAATATCGGTATAATGGGCAAGTAAAGGCTAAATATTACGAGGATGATGATCTTGCAAATGCAAAAAAGGATGACCCGATGATTGATAATATCATTGAGTATCAATTTATTCCTCAATCATTCCTACAGGCTTACATTCAGGCGTACAAAAAGCCAAATGAGAATGTATTTCTTGTAATTGAAGAGATCAACAGAGGAAATTGTGCGCAGATATTTGGTGATTTGTTTCAACTTCTTGACCGCAATGAGGACGGAAAGTCGGATTATACGATTAAGGCTGATACCGACTTAAAAAACTTCCTTATTGATGAACTGGGAAAAGATAATGACGGAATTAAAAATGGAGAACTCTGCCTACCATACAATCTGTACATACTTGCAACTATGAATACCAGCGACCAATCCCTATTCCCCATTGACAGTGCTTTCAAAAGAAGATGGGATTGGGAGTATGAGCCTATCAAATATAAGAATACTGACTGGTTGATTGAGATTGATGGCATCAAATATTCATGGGTTAAATTTCAAAAAGAAGTAAATCGTCGCATCCTGAAAGATACAGGTTCAGAAGATAAGATGATGGGCGACTACTTTGTGAATCCTCATAATAGCATCATCTCAAAGAAGCTATTCCTAAACAAAATCCTATTCTATCTGTGGAATGACGTATGTAAAGATGGTGACTCCGATATATTCCCCTCTGACAATGACTTCTCATTCTCCAAATTGTATGATGACGATAGTTCTGAAACAATACACTCCATGATGAAGAATTTGGTAATTGAACCTGAAGGAAATGAAATAGAAACTACCATCTATGGAAAATCCGACTCAGATGATGTCAAGAATGAGAAAAACACAATCGATTCAGGTTTTACCGGTGTGATACTTGATGGCAATAGATTCCCGGTTACTACCTCTAAATTTGATTTATACATTGATATAATCAAAAAAATTGGTATAGAAAAAATTGGACCAATAGTCGAGGACTCAAAATATCGGCGCAAGAATCGCCCATTAATTTCCAAAATACAATTTCCTGAAATATTGGAAAGTAATGAGTATTCTTACGTTAAAATTAATCAATATAATGTAGTGAAAGGGATTGATGACAACACTAAAATAAATATTCTGGAACTAATAAAAGACAAGTTAAATTTAGATCTCAAAATTGAAACCGACAATTGATGTATCCAAATGTTACTATTCATTGAAGGCTACCCATATAATCTCGACTATCAAGTAAGAAAAGATAAGACCGTAAGAGACGTACTCCGTGGTGTGATTTCAGTGCCTGAACTGGAAAATGTCATATCTCCGGAGTATGTCGGGTATTGCTATAACAAAGATATTAATGACGTTATCTTCTTCTTGCCAAAAGTTGTACTTACCGGTGAGAATCTGAAAGCTGATGAGATTGAAAATAAGAATAAGAAAGATACTATCTTCGGAGCAAGTCCAGAGGAGATTATTGATTTTGATTCTGACAATGTAAAAGGCAAATTCACGGAAGAGGGAAGCAAAGACTACAAAGAGTTTCTTTCATCTCTCTCAATCTGGATTTACCGAACCATCTGTGTTTATAAAAAGACAAATAATACCAATATCCTCGAATCAAGAGAACATCAGACAGAAAGCAGGGGAAAGAAGAAGAAACATAATACCCTCCTTGACGTTATCATTGCGCTTAGAGATTTTAATAGAGACAACCAGGACTATTTTACGTTTATAACTAAGAACTTACACTCTGGTCAGAATAAAATACATTGGAATAAAACCATATCTCACACTCATGCGGTTATCCTAAATAATCGACCGATATACACCGACCCTATCAACAAAAAGAGAGTGGTGAATTTTGATGAGGAGCTACTGGTGATATTTTTTTCCATTCTTAACTACATCAATCATGCCCACGGATTCGATTTTAAAATCAATTTCAATTACGACCTAATTTCAATTGACCGGTTGAAGAAATCTTATATCGACAAAAATGCCGGTTGCCGTAGGCTTAAACAGATTAAATATAAGTATTTCAGTGACAAGGCTCTTAGGATATGGGATCTATGTTATGCTTTCTTCGACAGAGAGTATAAAATCGCAATGAACCAAATCAATCGAGATTATCTTTTGGCAAAAGATTTCGACCACATATTCGAAGTAATGATTGATACACTTATTGGAGAGACCAATCTTCCTGACGAACTAAAAAAACAAAAGGATGGTAAAATGGTCGACCACATGTTTATTGGTCAAGGTCTTATCGAGCAATCGAATCTGGATAAAGAACTAACCTACTACATCGGCGACAGCAAATACTACAAACGAGTCAAGGATGGAGTAAAACTCGGAACAGAATCCATCTACAAGCAATATACTTATGCACGGAATGTGGTTCAGTGGAATATCGACTTATTCTTAGATGAGAAAGACCTAACCGGTCAACCTCAATTAAGGGACCCTCTTACAGAAGGTTACAATCCTCTTCCAAATTTCTTCATCAGTGCAAGAATACCCAATAAACAATCAAGTGGTAATAAATTCCTTAACTTTGATGACTATGAACTGAATGCCCAGGAAGAGAACGTATTATTGAACAGACAATTCGAAAATAGGCTATTTGACAGAGATACATTATTGCTCTGCCATTATGACGTGAATTTTCTTTTTATAGTATCGCTCTACGGTCGCGATAACAAAAACCGACAGGCATGGTGGAGAGACTACGTAAGAAATGAATTTAGAAACAGAATACAAGCAACCCTAAACAATCTCTATACGTTCAGAGTCATTCAGCCGAAAGAGGGTATGAATTGCTATCAGTTCATACAAGAAAACTTCCATCTGCTGAACGGTAAGTTATACCGTCCCCGACAAGAAAGTAATTATCTTGTTCTCGCATTAATGAAAACCGAAGAAAATGAACAGGAAAATAAACTTGTAAAGATTTTTAGGGCAAATGCTCGACAAAATGAAGCAACAAACAATAAGGACATATTGAACGCCCTTAAATCTCATTTCCACATCAGTGAAAAGTTTGAACTTAAAAAAGATTTTGTTTTGCCGGACGTTTCAAATGTCGGGTCTTTGAAGAGACAGACATTTACAGATGATGCCGGCGTATTGATGGTAATGATGGAAAATTATGACAATAGATCTCGTAATTTTCTGCCAACCGGCAAGATAGCTATCGGCATAAAGGATACACCGGAGGGGGATTGCATCCTTGATAATGCCGGCGAGATTAAATATATATTATTTCACACACGTTCAAACACTTCCAACAAACACTTCTTTCGTGTGACATCGTCCAACTTGAAACGTGCTTCTAAAATTGAAGAAAATATATATTCTACTCCAAAAGATTTACATATCTATGTAGTCTTGGAATTAGGTGAAGAGTTACCAGCTACTGATATTCTACCCCAGCAAATAGCTTGGACACGTTCAAATCGATACGATAGTCAATTAGTAAGGCTTAATGAGTTGAAATCAACAATCACAAATTAGTAAACCAAGTTAATTGAGACACTTATAGCAAGACGAATAACAACAAAAAAATTATGATGTTGCTATTCGTCTTTATATATGTATTTAAACGGATATATATGTATTTCAACGGATGGGAGTCAATCCGGTTTGGCACGGGAGAAGAGGTCGGCAATCAGGGTATCGTCTTCGCAGGCGGACTTGAATCTCTGAATGAATTGTCGTAAGGCTTCCTTGTCTTCTGAATATGCGCAGAACATGCTCCCTTCTGAATCGAAGTCAATCACTTCTTTTAGCTCCGGTGCCTGCTCTGTTAGAAATACTTGTGCCAATGAATCCCAATCATAACCATTCCCTTCAAAACCTTCATCTTCTCGCGTTTGGAACAGTTCGTCTTTATATTCCCCTACATATAGGCATACGGATGCGGAATCTTCATTATCGACCCAGAAAAATGGTGTTATCAGTTCGTCAATACCGTTCTTGGGGTCTTCTTGTTTTGTATCCGATTCTTGTCTGGTATGGCTTGTGCCTTTTGTATACGATTCTTGTTTGATATCCGATTCATTCGTGACATTTCCGGATTCACTCTCTGTTTTCTTTAGACCGTGCAGCGCAATGAGCTTCACCACTATGAAAAGAACCAACAACACAGCTATCAACACTCCTCCGATAAGGATACCTGTATACCATGGTGCGGATTGAATTTCATATTTGACGGGATTATCCCTATAGTCCATATATTTCAAGACAGACGAACCGATGAGCAATCCCACGGAACCTCCCACGGCTATCATAATCACGTTGGCGAAAGCATTCAGCCTATTATATATCCTATATTTAGCGTTTTCCTTCATTTTGATTCTTCTATTTGTATTTAAGTAATTTAAGGTTTAATGTTTATGGTTTATGGTCATTAAATTTTGTATAATGAAAAGATTCGTGGATTTTCGTGAATCTTAAACCTTAAACTATAAACGTTAAACCACTGAAGTGCAGCTTGCGAAACTTCAGTAAGTAATATTGAAATTTCCTCTGCCGACAAAGATTTGCGTAACCAATGACTGACTAAAATCACTGACTACAGGTCACAAATATAATAAAAAAATCACACACCTCGCCAAAATATCTGATTTTTCAATAAATGTTCGGTATTCCGCACGGTTTACCGAACATTTTTATAATCGGGAGAGCAGGAATCGGGTAACGGAATGTGAAGAAGTTGGCGACTGTATAGGCATTTTATGGATGAGGACTTGGAAGTATGAGCCTTTTTTAATACTTTTGTAAATTCAAATGTCAATTTTCCAAAATGAAGTTGTATAAACTTCAAAATACATGAATTTATGGAAAATAAAACCACCGACAGACTTTCCACCGCTGAGAAACGTGAGTTCGTCACGCTTCTAAGGGATGTGAGTGCCTATATCAATCCGACAAGGTTCACGGCTGATGAGAAAGATGCTTTCCTGAAGATGGTGTACCACTCCATGCATGAAGATTCTCCGGCACACGATCCGAAGGGTCTGCCCATAGCAATAATGACTCTCCGATGGGCTCTCCTTTTTGCGGAGGCAATCGAGCCTGACCATAACATACTTCTTGCCATCGGACTGTATCCCCTGCTCACATACGGGCATACCGACATAATGCAGATACGCAAGAGATGGGGCGAGGACGTGGCAGGATTACTGACCGGTCTTTCATCAGTAGAGAAATTCTCAAGCAAGAACAATGCCGTGCATCAGGACAACTTCCGTGGTCTGATGCTCTCCCTTGCCGATGACATCAGGGTCATCATCATCATGATAGTGAGAAACCTTGTGCTCATGCGTGCCATCAACCATCATCCCGACGACGAATGGGTCAGAAACGTGGCATTCGAGGCAAACTGCCTTTATGCACAGCTCGCACATCGTCTCGGTCTATACAAGATAAAGGGTGAACTGGAAGACCTGTCGCTGAAATACACCAACCGTGAGATATTCACGCAGATCGCGCATAAACTGAATGAGACTAAGCGCAGCCGCGACGCATATATAAAATCATTTATCGACCCGGTGAAGGCGCGTCTGGAAGCAGCCGGTCTTAAATTCGAGATAAAGGGACGCACCAAATCAATCTCCTCCATCTGGAACAAGATGAAGAAGCAGAAGGTGGATCTCCAGGGCATCTACGACCTCTTCGCCATCCGCGTCATCATCGACACACCGAAGGAGCGCGAGAAAAGCGACTGCTGGCTGGCTTATTCCATAGTGGCGGATATGTATACTGCCAATCCCGCACGTATGAAGGACTGGATCTCGATACCGAAAAGCAACGGCTACGAGAGTCTGCACGCCACCGTGATGGGTCCCGGATCGAAATGGGTGGAGGTGCAGTTCCGCACCCGCCGCATGGACCTCGTGGCAGAGAAGGGTCTCGCAGCCCACTGGCGATATAAGGGGGTGAAGAGCGACAACACAGACCAATGGATGACCAACATCCGCGATATCCTCGAGACTGCCGAGAGTGGACCTATGCAGCTGATGAAAGACATGAAGATGGACATCTACGGCAAGGAGGTGTTTGCCTTCACGCCTAAGGGTGATCTCTTCCGTCTTGCTTCCGGAGCCACGGTGCTTGATTTCGCATTCCAGATCCACACCAACGTCGGCGCACACTGCACGGGCGCGGTGGTCAACGGACAGCACCGCAAGATAACATACCGCATCAACAACGGCGATACCATCGAGATTCTCACCTCGTCAAACCAGGCCCCGAAGTCCGACTGGCTCAATATCGTGGTCAGCACGAAGGCGCGCAACAAGATCAAGCAGAGCCTCAACGAGGAGCTGCAGCGCCGGGCAGAATTGGGCAAGGAGATTCTCGAGCGACGTGCCAAGAACCGCAAGGTGGAGATTGAGGAATCCGTGCTCATGAAGCTTATCGGAAAGAACGGCTACAAATATGCCAACGAGTTCTTCGCCGATATGGCTGACGAGAAGATTGATCCGGGTAAGTTTCTCAATACCTACGTGGAGGAGACAAGCGTTAAGACCGACGGACCGAAGATCTCCGCCGGCGAATATCAGCTCCAACGCAACGAGGAGAGCGACAGCAAGAACGACGTGCTGCGTATCGGGGAGAAGACCATCAACGGACTCAGCTACAAATTCGCGAAATGCTGTTCCCCCATCTATGGCGACGACGTATTCGGATTCATAAGTGCCGACGGCACCGTCAAGATCCACCGGTGTGACTGCCCCAATGCCTCCAACATTCGCGAACGCTACCCCTACCGCATAATCAAGGCTGACTGGAGCGGAAAGGAGGGGGACCTTCTCCCTGCATCGCTACGCATAATCGGCAATGACGACATCGGCATCGTTGCCAACATCACGTCGATAATCTCAAAGGAGTCGGGAGTGATGCTTCGCAACATCTCCGTCGACAGCCACGACGGCATCTTCCAGGGAGTGTTGGTGGTGGCTGTGTCCGACCAGCGCCAGCTCAGTTCATTGCTTAAGAAACTAAAGACAGTAAAAGGAGTAAAAGAGATTCAACGGTTATGAAGACCCACCATATAATCCTCTCGCTGATTGCCGCCGCCACCCTTTCCACCGGCTGCGTCCGCGTCAAGAAACCGGCAGCCGCCGAGGAACGCGAGCAATGGATTCTCAGCCTCAACGACTCAATCGCCGACTACCAACGCCAGATTGAGGACGCCAACAACGAGCTTGCCTCACTTAATACGGAGGTGAGCGGACTGATTTCCAATTTCGAACATGTCTCGAATCCCCGTCTTGTGGAGGGATACTACATCTACCGCAGCTGGGCATCGCGCTATCCGCTGACATCTACAGGGATAGTGGCACGCATCACCCAGGATGAAGGGTTCGAGATTATCGCGGCATTGACGGGAGGGCATTTCAATCAGATAAGCGTCACGTCGGAAGGAATGGAGGCAACCAGCGACATCGTACCCCATGACCAGGCACTCAACTATCGGGCTGGAAACCTCAACACGGTCTGCTTCTATGGAGAGAAAGCCGACTCCATCGGCAGTCTGATACACCGCGACCCATCGGCAGCCGCCACGCTGGTATATCTCAACGGTGGCAAGACCGGAAGCCATACCCTCTCGGATGCAGAGAAAGAGATGATCTCCGCCACGTGGCAGCTATTCTCCTCCCAGCGTAGCGTGCACAGTCTGGAGAGAAAGATACCTATGCTGTCGCGCAGGATAAATGTCTGTCGCCAAATGATAGAGGCTAACGACTCAACGAGCGAATGACTTTCAGAGGTTGAATAAAGCTATTTTTTACAAACCAATATAATTCTAAAGAAAAACTATGGATTTAAACGCTAAGGATCTCGAGATTTTGGAATCAAAAGGGATCTCGGAAGAAAAACTCGCGGAAGAACTCCGGATGCTTGCCGATGGGTTCCCCTACCTGAAAATAGAAGCACCCGCCACACCGGGTCACGGCATATCCGTGCTCTCTCCCGACATGGAGGAGAAGGCTGTTGGTCTCTGGAATGAGTATCTCGCAGCAGGAGGTAAGGTGCTGAAGATGGTGCCGGCGAGCGGCGCTGCATCCCGCATGTTCAAAGACCTCTTTGCATTTGCCAACGGCAAGGATGAGAAACCGAAGTCTGATTTCATGAAGAAATTCTTCAACGAGATCGAGAACTTCGCCTTCTTCGCTCAGCTCAATTTCGTATGCCTCTCCCTCTACGGACTCAGCATCGACTCTCTCGTGAAAGCAGGACGATATAAAGACGTGGTTAAGGCACTCATCAATAAGGAGGGTCTCAACTACGGTCAGTTGCCGAAAGCTCTTCTCAACTTCCATAAGGTGGCAGGGGCAGCCCGCACAGCCCTTGAGGAGCATCTCGCCGAGGGTGCGCAGTATGCATCCGGCAAGAATGGCAAAGTAAGTGTCCACTTCACGGTCAGTGAGGATCATCTACCGCTCGTGAAGATGAAATTCGAGGAGGCTAAAGGGAAGATGGAGCATGAGTATGGCGTCACCTACGAGCTGTCGACCAGTCTTCAGAAACCCTCCACCGACACGGTAGCCGCAAACATGGACGGCACACCGTATCGTGAGAACGGCGGTCTCTTCTTCCGTCCCGGTGGTCACGGTGCTCTCATCGAGAACCTCAACGACCTTGATGCGGACGTCATCTTCATCAAGAATATCGATAATGTTGTGCCCGACGCCCGTCGCGAGGACACTCTTAAATACAAACGTATAATCGGCGGCGTTCTGGTAGGCATCAAGCAGAAGGCAAACGAGTATTGCAAGACTCTCTCGAAGGGCACACCCTCCGACGAGGAGCTTGACGAGATGCTTACGTTCCTCCACAACGTTCTCTGCATCAGCCATGACAATACGGAGAATATGACAGCCGACGAGAAGGCAGCCTTCATCTATGGGAAGCTTAACCGTCCGTTCCGCGTGTGCGGTATGGTGAAGAACGAGGGCGAGCCCGGCGGCGGTCCGTTCCTCGCCTACAATCCCGACGGCACGGTCAGCCCACAGATCCTTGAGTCTACACAGATCGACCCCGACAACAAGGAGGCGATGAAGATGCTGAAGGAGGCTACCCACTTCAATCCGGTAGACCTCGTGGTCAGCACGAAAGACTGGAAGGGGAACAAGTTCAACCTTCCGGAGTTTGTGGATAAGGCGACAGGCTTCATCTCCATCAAGAGCCGTGAGGGCGTGGAGATAAAGGCACTCGAACTTCCCGGACTCTGGAACGGAGCGATGAGCGACTGGAACACGGTGCTCGTAGAGGTGCCGGTCAGTACGTTCAATCCCGTCAAGACCGTCAACGACCTTCTTCGTCCAGCCCATCAGTAATTTATAGCTTATAGTTTATAGTTGATAGTTTAAGGGTAGGGTTATAGACTATATTCCATAAATAATAGACCATAAATAATACAAAAGAATGCCTCCGAATGATTTCGGGGGCATTCTTTTTCTATTTCTTTTCTAACTTTTTACTTTTTTTGATTTTTAGATCCAATACCTTCTCACTCCTTCATGATCGTATACCTTAGCGGCAGACTCACAATACCATTTCACAAATTTTGATAATGCATGTTTCATAATAATTACATTTTTATGAGCGTCAGACAAAATCCAATCTCTTTCCCCTCCATCATCCCACGATCCTTACGGATTCTGGAATCAACAAATAATGAGGGTTTGCAGTTATTATATCAGGAATGTGGGATTCCGTATAAATGCAATTTGTATTTTATCATCTACTCAAATTCTACAAATTATGTTATTAAATTATGTTTTACAACATATAAACGCACATTATCCCGATTTTGTTTCATCAAAACGCATTTTTCTTTCTAAAAATATAAAAATACCTGCAATATCGTGGGTATTTCTCCGTTAAAGAGATACGATTATTGTATTTGCACTGTGTTTTATTCATGGTATTAGAATTTAATGCTACAGGAGAGCGTGATTGTGAAACCCCGCTCTTTTATTTTACCCTTTTATTTAGTAATTTCGCGTCATGTTTGTAAAACGTGCACTTATCATCAGCATCGCGCTGCTCCCCCTTGCCGGGGTCTGGGCACAGAGCCAACAGCTCTCCAGAGGCGGCGCCCGGGGACGAGGATCTGAAAAAAACGAGATTTCCGCTCCCAAAAACGACACAATCCGTCCCGGTAGTGCCTGGACCCTGACGTTCCCACTCGGCAACCATGTGGAATCGACCATCGACACCCTCACATATAACTACCAACGGACGGCAATCCCGTCACTCGTGACCGACGCTTACGCCACCACCGGCAACCTCGGCGCGGAGGGTATCGACCTGATTTATTTCAACAGGCCGCGGAGAGCCACTTTCTTTTTCAAGGATGCCCTTGATGCCTGGATACCCTCTTTCCGGAAACAGAAGTTCTACAACGTATATATCCCCACCACGATAATGTCGTATGGATGGGGTGGCAACAAGATGAGCCATCAGGACCGTCTCAAAGTGGATTTCGCCGGCAACGTCAACCGACGCATCGGAGTGGGCGGCACCCTCGACTATATCTATTCAAAGGGTGCATACGAGGCACAGGCTACGAAGGATTTCTCCTACAGCCTGTCGACATACTATCTTGGCGACCGATATGAACTACAGGCCTTCTATAATCACTATAACTTCCTTAATAAGGAGAACGGCGGCATCACCGACGACCTCTACATCACCGACCCTGCCCAGCTTCAGGGTGGCGTCAACAAGATTGAACCTAAGAGCATACCGACGCGACTGAATGCAGCCCACTCGAGAGTGAACGGCGATGAGCTTTTCATGACCCACGCCTATAAGCTCGGTTTCTGGAGGTCGGAGCAGGTAAACGACACTCTGACGCGTGAGGTATACGTGCCCATGACCCGGTTCATATATTCGTTCGATCTCCAGCACACACGACACTTCTTCATAAATACCAACCAGTCGCAGGCAAAGGATTTCTGGACCAATTTCTATCTTGACCCACTCGAGACGCAAGACAACACGTATCTCACACAGATGACCAACTCCTTCGGCATCGAACTTATCGAGGGTTTCCAGAAATGGGCAAAGTTCGGTCTTTCCGCCTACATCTCCTATCAGACCCAGAAATATAAGCAGACACCCTATTTCTATAATCCGGAACTGACCGAGGAAGAGATCGAGCAACTCACTCCGTTGGCCGCCAACTTCAAGATACCCAACACGTCTACACGCAATTTCCTATGGGTGGGTGGACGTCTGCATAAGGATAAAGGTTCGATATTGCGATATGCGGCAAGTGCGCGCTTCGGACTTGTGGGGGATGCCGTCGGCGATCTTGAACTTGACGGAGAGATCAACACGCGGTTCAAGTTATTCGGCGACTCCGTGAAGATCTCCGCCAATGCCGAGTTCCGCAACGTGGCGCAGCCCTATCTGCTCCAGAACTATATCTCCAACCATTTCGCTTGGCAGAACAACTTCGGAAAGACCCGCACCTACAAGGTAGGCGGCGAATTGCTTATACCCTGGACCCGCACCACACTCAGCGCAGGCGTGGAGAACATTCAGAACTACGTGTATTTCGATGCAAATTCACTCCCACGTCAGTATGGCGGTAACATTCAGATCTTCTCCGCACGTCTCGACCAGCAATTCAAGGTGGGCATACTTCATTGGAACAATTCGCTCTACTATCAGAAAAGCTCCAACGACAATGTGCTGCCACTCCCCCAGTTCACCATCTACAGCAACCTCTTCCTCAAGTTCATCGCCTTCAAGGTGCTGAAACTTCAGATAGGCGTGGATTGCGACTACTATACGAAATACAACGGACTGAACTACCAGCCGGCGACGATGAGTTTCCACGTGCAGGGTGACGATAAGGTGAAGGTGGGCAACTATCCCTACTGCAACGCTTACATCTCGGCACGCCTCTACAAGACGCGTTTCTACGTGCTCTGGAGCCACGTCAATCAGGGATGGTTCTCAAAGGAGAGCTTCCTGCTCCCCCACTATCCGATGAACCCGCGCCGTCTTGAGATGGGTCTGTCGGTAGATTTCTCCAACTGACAAACAACGCCCCAAGGATATGAAGCGAATGCCTCACAAATACGGACAGACAGCCCTCTACGTCGTGCTGCTCATAATTATCGTAGCCGGAATGACAATGACGCGCCGCTGCTCACATCAGTCGTCGCTCCCCACCTTGATAAAGGGGGGATCCGGCGGCGACACCATCGACGTCGCCATCCTCTACGGACCGTCGAGCTATTATCTCTATTCCGACACACTCGGCGGCATAAACTACGATATGCTGCGTCTCTTCGCGTCACAGACCTCCACGCCCGTGAAGATATGGCCCGTGGTGAACCTGCATGATGCCCTCAGCCGTCTGGAGAACGGAAGCTACACTATCCTCGCGTCGCTCCCGTCAGATAATTCCGTGAAGGAGCGGTTTCTGACCACGCAAAACGTCTTCCTCGACAAGATGGTGCTCGTGCAGACCATTGACTCCACCGGACAACGCCGCATCAACTCTATCCTTGACCTTGCCGGCGACACGGTGCACATCCAGCGTGACTCCCCGGCAATAATGCGACTACGCCGACTCTCGAAAGAGATAGGCAGCGACATCAACCTGGCATTGGAGGAGGGAATGTCGGAAGAATATCTCTGCATGGCGGTAGCAACCGGGAAGATGAAACAGGCAGTGGTCAACGAGCGTATCGCCCGACGCATGCAGAAGCAATATCCTAATCTCAATTTTGAGAAACCGGTCAGCTTCACCCAGTTTCAGGTGTGGCTCTTCTCGCCGGAAGACTCCGTACTCTTCAACAAGACGGAGCAATGGCTGACCGATTTCAAGTCAACTCCGGATTATCGCCGGCTTATCGGCAAGTACTGACCCGGCATACGTCGGCAGCAATCGATTGTAAAATAATTCATGTCTAATATTATGAAATTTCCGAAAATCAACCTTCTTGTAAAAATCATCATCGCGATTATCCTCGGCATAATCGCGGGACAATTCTTCCCGATATGGCTCGGAAGATTCTTCGCCACGTTTAATGCCATCTTCAGCCAATTCCTCGGTTTCCTGATACCGCTCATCATACTTGGTTTCGTGGCTCCGGCAATCGCCGACATCGGCAACAAGGCGGGAAAGATGCTTCTCGCCACTGCGGCTCTCGCCTATCTCTCCACCACACTGTCGGGCTTCATGAGCTACTGGGTGGGCGACACGTTCTTCCCGCGTCTCATCTCCCCGGCGGCACTTCGTAATCTGGAGGAGGGTCACGACCTGTCGGCATACTTCACAGTGGAGATGCCCCCATTGTTCGGAGTGATGAGTGCCCTTGTGCTCGCCTTCACTCTCGGTCTCGCCCTCGCCTATATAAAGGGCGACACTCTGAAATCCGCGTTAAATGAATTCCGGGATGTGGTGTCAATGACCATCGCGAAAGTCATCATCCCGTTGCTTCCTTTGTATATATTCGGCATATTCCTCAACATGACGGTATCCGGACAAGTGGCAACCGTGCTGTCGGCATTCGTGAAGATAATACTCGTAATCTTCGCCATGCACATCTTCCTGCTGCTGGTGCAATATCTGATTGCAGGATTAGTGGCAAGGAAGAATCCCCTCAAACTGCTCTACACGATGCTCCCTGCGTATTTCACGGCATTGGGTACGCAATCCTCCGCCGCAACCATTCCCGTGACGCTCCGTCAGGCAATCAAGATGGGGGTAGATGAGGACACAGTCGGTTTTGTGATACCGCTATGCGCCACCATCCACATGTCGGGTAGCGCGATGAAGATAGTGGCATGTGCGGTTGCACTCATGATCATGCAGGGACTCCCCTACGACACGCCTATGTTTGCCGGCTTCATCTTCATGATAGGCATCTCGATAATCGCGGCACCCGGAGTACCCGGTGGAGCCATCATGGCATCGCTCGGACTACTTGCCAACATGCTCGGCTTCTCCGAAGCTGACCAGGCACTCATGATTGCACTCTACATCGCCATGGACAGCTTCGGCACTGCCTGCAACGTGACCGGCGACGGCTTCATCGCCATCGTCATCAACCGCTGCTTCCCCTCCACGGCACACCGGATGAATGAATCGCTCTGAGCGACAAGCGCCTTTCTGTGGCAGAGAATCTGCCACATATACAGACGGGGACGCAAACTTTCAGCTTGCGCGTAACTGAAGGTTTACGCATAACTGAAAACTTGCGTCCCCATTGTCAATTCTTAAGGATGCCGGACGTTGCGGAATCGCCACCCCCGGATTCCCTGTCGGCTTTCACGTTCTTGCCATATCCGAACGTGAAGGTGGCTGAGACTGTGAAACGGGCATGGTAATCACCTGTCGACACTACATCGGAATTATCGTAATAGCGGCTTTTGAACCAGGCTTTATGAGATATCCAGTTCCAACGCGCGAAATTGGAAGCCGTCACCCTTAGATTCCATTTCGCATTTGCCCATCCCGCACTGATCTGATAATTATCCTTATACTCCATCCATGTGCCCACCATGTAGCCGTCGCTATAGTGATTTCGGGAGGAATAATAGGTATTGAAGTAGAAATCCTTGAGATAATAGTTTACATTCAATACGAAGGAGATCGGGAAACGTGTATAGTTATATGGTGCGCCATTATGTGCGAAATGCTGACTGATATTCCCATTTATCTGTAGAGCCCTGCCAAAAAACGATGCCCTCGCAGAGACTCCCACATTACCTATCATATAGCTGCCCAAAGGCTGCTTTATCGTGCGGAGTAAGCCATCGGCAGATGCCTCATAATCGTAGACATAACGGTCTTTTACTGTCCATGTACTACCGAACAGAGATAAACTGAAACGATTGGAGGGGATCCAGCTATAGTTGATATTGACGCTATAAGTCTTGCTTGGCACAAGATTCGGATTTCCCGTGTAGCTCATCAGATGGTTAGACTGTATCACATTCTCGCTCATGAACGATGGATTGGGCGACCATGTAGAATATCTGAAATTGCCATATACCTGATGCTGTCGGGTTACGAGATATTGCAGGAAGAGAGACATACTGGGAGAGGAAACTTTCGATTTCACCTCATTCATTTTGATGTTGTCCCAACTCCAACCGAAACTTGCACCGCCATACAGATTGCCTATTGACACCTCATAATCGGCGACTGTGGAAATACGCGTATTTTTCGTGCGGTCGTATGCATCGGACGTTCCGGAATAACGTGTGCGATAATAATCATGTTCTCCATTCCCATATAAGGTTATCGTGCCGAATTTTCCCAACCGACGCTGCCAAGAAATTTTTCCATATAACTGGTTGGTATTGTCAGTGGCGAAATTGATCTTGGGAGAGAATCCTTTTTCTGCATAATTTGAACCATCTTCCGTATGAGAGAATGAATATTTTGGAGAGAATATCAGCATATCCTTATCCGACAACTTGAAATAATAGTTACCATTGAATTGTATGAATCTTGATCTGGAGTCGCGACTCATACTATACGTTGAATTCGGGAAATCAGAAGGGGAATATGCCACCGTGCCACCCATATCACTGTTGGGACCATTGTCGATGGTGCCATAGACACGGCTGCTCGCGGTTATATTATCGGACTCATACGTGGCTTTAAATGAAGCTCTGTATTGCCTGATTTTCCTCTTTGATGATAACGTGTTGGAATAACGGTTGAATTCCTTCATAGTCCCATCAGGCTGAGGAAGCCGGAACGTTTCAGTGGTCTGATTCCCATTATGACCGGCATTTGAAAAGAATCCGAGTCCCGTAAGGTCGTATGTCATTCTTTTATATTGGAAACGAGCGTACTCATTGACTTGCGTAGTGTTCAGTATGAAATTTTTATTTAGATACGTCTTGAAGTAGCCTCCATATTCATATCTTGTCATTATGAAATTCACGACGAAAGGTTTACCGCCAAAACGTGAGTCTGCCGGAAATTCAAGATATTCCACCCTCTTTACGTTCTGAAGATTCATTCCTGACAACTCCTCGTCGGAAGCCGGAAGATAGTCTATGAAAAAGGCTATCGGTTGACCGGAGTTTGTCGTGGGGGCTGCATTAATCGACCTGAACAGGAGCTGAGGAATACCCATCCTTTGCAACAGTTCAATGGCAGACATGGATGAATTCTTATGTCGCTGCTGCGGCACATACACCGTCCGGTCGGAATAAAGATGAGCATCATCCGCATTCACGTCAATATTCTTCAGATTTATGGCAAGAGTATTCAGAGTTATGTCGCCGAGAGATTGGGAGCCACATTTCATATATTTCTTCCTGTAGCCTATGCTGCTGATCTTTGCGATCACATCCTTACGATCGCAAGGTATCAGGATCTTGCCATTAGACTTGGTTATGCCGTAAGTCACCACAGTGGAATCCTTTGGAGAGAGCAGCAGCACAGTGGCATAAGGCACCGGTTCGCTAAACTCATTGACGATCCTACCATGATAGTGATATTTTCCACGGTGTATCACCTCTATGTAGATCTGTCCATCCTTTTCCGTGACAGATATGGGATTCAGACCGGTAATGCCACGTACAGCCTCCATTACGTCATCGGTGTCCACATTGACAGACGTGGTGTAATCATCAAGGTCATTATATATGAACGTTATTTTTGCTGAGGGATGCTCCTTTATCAGTTTTGTCAAGGCTTCAGATACGGGCGTGGCATTGAATCTGTAGGAAAAGGTGTAGGGATATGCAGATAAGGATGAGAGAAGGGATAGGGAAATGAGAAGCGGAATGGCAAAGATTGCCATCACTATTTTATTAAATCGTAGCATGTCGGTAAAAGTTATGTCAGTTTACGTTTAGGGTGTCGCCATCACGATGCAGACGTATTCTTTCGAATGTGTTGAGCTGCCCAATCAAGCTGTCAAGAGATATTGATGAATCCCATTTGTAGAAAAGCCTTATGGATTTTGCCGCATCGGTCATATAGTTCACCTTCACCCCATAGTGTGGAGCAAGACGGTCAAGGATTACGTCCAGGGACTCATTTTCAAACACAAGGTCCCTCTTCATGACTGATGTTGAGTCAAGATATATGTCCGACAGTTCGGATGTTGTCAGTATAGGTTTTACTACATCTGACGGTTTCTCTATTTTCGGACTATCCGCATGATTCATTTTCATGCTCATTGAAACACCTATTGCCAACATTGAAACTGAGACAACGCCTATCACAGCGCAGGCTACTATGTGCCGACGACTGGAAAGGTATGCCGGGAATTTCCATTTCTTAGGTCTTTTTGAAAGGGTCTTGGAGAATTTTTCCCATTCCTTCTCAACGTCATCCTCTTCAAGCATATTGCCGGAGAAAGCCGAACTACGTGCAGCGCAGAGAGCACGGTAAATTTCCGATGTCTCCGGATCGGAAGCCATACGCTCGAGTTCGTCCGGTGTGTAGTTCTCCGGATGTTCTATTGCATTCAGCAACGATTCAAACTTATCCATTCTGATTCAGTTTTAAACGTAATATATCCAACGCATGGCGAAGATGCTTGAATACCATTCTCTCACCCATTCCGAGTTCGGAGGCAATCTCATCCGTCTTCATCTCCTCACGAAATCTCATACAGAAAACCCTTGAACATTTTGGAGGCAGCCAATCCTCACAATGAGCCAGTACCTCAAGCAGATTTTCGTCAGGCCAGTCATCACATTCGTCAGCCTCATTATTGCAGAGAATGTACAATCTTTTGAAACGTTCCCTCACGTCAATGTCACGCAAGCGATTCAGGCACCGGTTCCTGACGCTTGACAAAAGATATGGAGTATCCACACTCCCCGACGTATCCTTATCCATCAGGGAAGTGAAGACATCATGCACAATGTCGTGAGCAGACTCCCCGTCATGAAGCAGCATGGAAGCGAGTCGGTGCATCACTGCATAATTGCTCTTGAAGAGAGTCTCTATTTCAATATTCGTCGCCATACATTAATAAATACACGCAACTCCCCAAATACTGAACCTCACCAACACAAAAATATTACAAAAAAAATAAGGGGTTGTCAATGCGCGTTGACAACCCCGATTCTGTATTTCCTGTTGGATTATTTGAGAACGCCGAGCTTTTTGCCTACTTTGATGAAGGCTGCTATCGCACGGTCAAGCTGCTCGCGTGTGTGTCCGGCTGAAAGCTGCACGCGGATTCTTGCCTGTCCTTTCGGAACGACGGGATAGTAGAAACCGGTCACGAAGATTCCCTCTTTCTGCATCTCTGCCGCGAAGTCCTGCGAGAGTTTGGCATCGTAGAGCATCACCGCACAGATCGCACTCTGTGTGGGCTTGATGTCGAATCCGGCTGCCAGCATCTTGTCGCGGAAATAATTCACGTTCTCGACAAGTTTATCATGAAGCTCATTGCTCTCGCCGAGCATCTTCAGCATCTCCAGACTTGCGCCCACGATGGAGGGTGCCACAGAGTTGGAGAAGAGATACGGACGCGAACGCTGACGGAGCATGTCGATGATCTCCTTCTTGCCGGTGGTGAAACCACCCATGGCACCGCCGAACGCCTTGCCGAGTGTGCCGGTGAAGATATCGATCTTGCCGTAGCAATCAAACTGTTCAGCCACGCCATGACCCGTCTTGCCTACCACACCTGCCGAATGGCTTTCGTCGACCATCACGAGAGCGTCATACTTCTCCGCAAGCTCGCAGATCTTATCCATCGGAGCAACGTTGCCATCCATAGAGAACACGCCGTCGGTGGCGATGATTCTGAAACGGCAATCCTGAGCCTCTTTCAGGCAACGCTCCAGATCCTCCATATCCGCATTCTTATAGCGGAAACGTTTAGCCTTGCAGAGACGCACGCCGTCGATGATGGACGCATGATTGAGCGAGTCGCTGATTATGGCATCCTCCTCGGTGAAAAGTGGCTCAAACAGACCGCCGTTGGCGTCAAAGCAAGCAGCATATAATATGGTGTCTTCTGTCTTGAAATAATCACTGATAGCCTTCTCCAACTCCTTATGGAGATCCTGTGTGCCGCAGATGAAACGCACGGACGACATTCCGTAGCCTCTCTTATCCATCGCCTTCTTGGCAGCCTCGATAAGACGTCTGTTGTCGGCAAGACCGAGATAGTTGTTTGCGCAGAAATTAAGCACCTCCCCCTCGTTGTTCTCGACTTCGATTCCCGCACTCTGCGGAGTGGTGATTATACGCTCGTTTTTGTAGAGCCCGGCATCCTTGATGTCTTGCAGCTCTTTTGTCAGATGAGACTGAAATTTACCGTACATGATAGTAAATATTTAGGTTTAGACAGTTTTCCGCATCCCATACTGACATTTTTCCATAAAAATGGGAGGTCAATACGGGTTGCCTTAAAAAAATTTAGTCAAAGTTAATGATTTTTTACCTTATGAGTATTATCTTTGCAAAAAAATTTAAACAAATCTCTTCTCAATTTCAAAAAAAACAGGATTCACCTTAATCATGACGAGGAAATGAAGAATATCCTAATCATTGGAGCCACGGGACAGATCGGATCTGAACTGACCATGAAACTCAGATCGCTCTATCCGGAGGGGAACGTTGTGGCAGGCTACATTCCGGGAGCCGAACCCAAAGGTGCGCTTCTTGAAAGCGGACCGTCGCACATTGTCGACATCACCAACCCTGCGCAGATAGCCGAGGCGGTCGACAAATACAAAGTCGACACCATCTATAATCTGGCAGCCCTCCTGAGCGCAGTTGCAGAAGCAAAGCCCCAGCTCGCTTGGAAAATCGGCGTAGGCGGACTTTACAACACACTGGAAGTGGCTCGCGAGAAAGGGTGTGCGGTATTCACGCCAAGTTCCATAGGCTCATTTGGACCCAGCACTCCCCACGTAAAGACCCCTCAGGACACTGTGCAGCGTCCGGAGACAATCTATGGAGTCACCAAAGTATCGGGAGAACTATTGTCTGACTATTATTGGCATCGTTTCGGGGTAGACACCCGTTCGGTACGCTTCCCGGGACTGATATCCTACGTGGCACCTCCGGGCGGCGGCACCACCGACTATGCCGTCGACATCTACTATTCGGCTGTAAAGGGAGAGGAATTCAAATGTCCCCTAAAGCCGGGCACTTTCATGGACATGATGTATATGCCCGACGCGCTCCGTGCAGCAGTGGAGATCATGGAAGCAGACCCCTCACGTCTCAAGCACCGCAACTCCTTCAACATCGCGTCAATGAGCTTCGATCCGGAGATCATCGCCGCAAAGATAAAGGAACACGTGCCCGATTTCAAGATGAGCTACGAGCTTGACCCGCTACGCCAGAGCATCGCCGACTCATGGCCCGACAGCCTTGACGACACCTGCGCGCGCGAGGAATGGGATTGGAAGCCGGAATATGATCTTGAGGCCATGACAAAAGACATGCTCGCCAACCTTCGTATTAAATTCGGAATCCAATAACACCAACTTTATACGTCTATTTTCCCTTTTTTGTAGTCAACTTGGCGTATTGGGATACCAAAACAACCAAAAATGACGTAATCACGATAAAAAACTGAAAACTCTAATATGGTTTTCAGTTTTTTTGTTATACCTTTGCCATACCAAAATTTATTGTTATTATTCTGTTATGAAACAAGAAGAGACTCTTGCAACGAGTCACAAGTCATTAATTGACTCGATACTTGAAATCATGATAAAGAATGGCATAGGTCGTACTACAATGGATCACATCTCCTCTACCCTAAAAATCTCAAAACGCACGCTATATGAGATTTTTTCAAGCAAAGACTCTCTAATTGCAGAGGTGATCAAAGCCTACAACACTAACCTTGCGGATAAACATCTCGAGATTGCACAGACTTCCAACAACGAGATAGAAGCCCTTCTTAAGATTTTCCTCTACAGCCGCGACATCATCAACCACATGGATATCGGCTTCTACCATGATATGGATGCCTTCTACATGAGAAACCACGAAAATTCCAGGGAAACACAATTCATTTATCTGAAGAATATGCTCGCATTAGTGGAAAACGGCGTGAAGAATGGACTATTCCGGGAAGACATAAATTATCTGGTGCATTTCAGAATGCTTGTTCTGCAGATGGAATCGCTGAAAAGATTCGAGCAGACATTCCCATCCGATATAACGCTACTCGACGTGTATGACACGGTATGCGTCAGCTTCGTCAGGGGCATAGCATCGGAAAAGGGTATGAAGGTGATCGACAAGTTCCTTAGCAAGCATCCGGAGCTCGTCAGAAAAATCCCACTCAATCAGGTATCCCCACGCATTGAGGGTCAGCGATGACTCGCGCTTCCGGCTCTCTGCCGACATTCTGACGAATTTATATCCGAATTACACCAACATATTTATCAGGCCTATCTTAAACTATAATAAGATAGGTCTGTCTTATTATCTATGGGTAAGTATACACGCGCCCATCGTACTGACATCGTAATCTAAAATTAACCCCATCATAAACACATGAAAATATTTCTAAAGTATTCGGCAGCGATCATACTAATGATCGGAGGCTCCCACAAAGCCATAGCCGCCGATCCTCTTGTTCTCTCGAGAGAACAGTGTGTGGAAATAGCCTTACGCGACAATCCCACGGTGAGGATTGCCGACATGGAAGTAAAAAAATACGACTACTCCAAGAAAGAAGTGCTCGCCTCGCTGTTCCCTTCAATCGATTTCTCTGCAGCCTATCAGCGTTCGATAGAGCTGCAGACCATACGCATGAACATGGGGGGCGAGAGCCAGAACCTGAAAATGGGTTCGGACAACACATGGAACATGGGCTTCACCGCATCAATGCCGCTCATAGCCCCATCGCTATGGAAATCCATAAGCATATCCGACGAGCAGATAGTAGCCTCGCTTGAAAGCGCAAGAGCATCGAAACTTGATCTCGTCAACAACATCAACAAAGCCTACTATTCCCTACTGCTCGCAATTGACTCGAAGGACGTGGTGAAGCAGAACTACGACATCGCCGTGCTCAATGCAGATGTATATGCCAAACGCCTGGCTACCGGGACCGCCTCGGAATACGATGTGCTGAGATCATCGGTGCAGGTGAAAAACATTGAGCCGGAATTATTGCAGGCCGACATAGCCGTAAGGCAATGCCAGTTGCAGCTGAAAGTGCTGATGGGGATATCTACGGATGTGGAGATACGCCCCAACGTCACGCTCTCCGACATGCAGCGCAACATGTATTCCTATCCGGCATCTGCCGACAGGTCAATATCCGACAACTCCTCTCTGCGTTCGCTCGACATACAGAAGAGAATACTCTCAAAGAACGTCGATCTGAAGAAAATGGCGTGGATCCCCACGCTCGGCGCATCGTTCAACCTATCGTGGCTATCACTGAGCAACGGCTCACCCTTCAAGAACCAGATGTTTAACCCCTACAGCACCGTCGGACTCCAGCTCTCCGTGCCCATCTTTTCAGGCGGCTCAAAATATTACGGGCTTAAACAAGCTCAGGTGCAACTGAAGGAGATCGACCTGCAGCGTCAGAATCTCGTGGAATCGCTCAACATGCAGGTGGAGCTTGCCATAGACAATATCAACAAGGAGGCCCACCAGATAGAGTCGAGTGCCGAGGGGATGCGTCAGGCGGAGAAAGCCCACGACATAATGCAGAAGAGCTTCGACATTGGTGCAGCCACTTATCTCGACCTCCGCGACAGCGAACTCGCCAACACCACTGCAAAGCTATCCTATCTTCAGGCAATATATAATTATCTCGTGTCGATGTCTGAACTCGACCTGCTTCTCGGAAAGGGAGTGAAGTGACTGATCTCAATTCCTGAGCAAGAGATTGCCTACATCTAAAAACCGACAACACAACAACCTCATTCATGATGAAATCGAAATTAATATCATTCTCCATCTTATCTCTACTCCTCGCCACATCGTGTGGCGGCAAGACCGAAACCAAAGAGGATACTGCCGACGAGAAGAAACCGCTCGTGAAAGTCGAGACCGTTGACTTCCGCCCCGTGGTGCAGGAAGGACACTACACAGCCACCGTCGAGCCGGAGCTCATCAACAACATCAGCGCCGCCTCTCCTAACCGAATCAAGCAGATTCTCGTTGACGAGGGGATACGCGTATCGAAGGGTCAGAAGCTGGTGGTGATGGACGATGTCAACACCACATCCTACGAATTGCAGGTGGCGAATGCCAAGGCAAATCTTGAGAACGTGCAGCTCAATTATGACCGCGCCGTAGAGCTTCTGAAAATCGGTGGCGGCACCCAGCAGAACGTCGACCAGATGCAGCTCCAGCTCACGAATGCCAAGAATGCCCTCGCATCGGCGGAACGCAGCCTCAGAAACGTGCAGGAGAACACCGTGCTCGTCTCCCCTATCGACGGCATCGTGACCGCACGCAATTATGATCCGGGCGACATGACCGGCGCCCTACCTATAGTGACCGTGGCACAGGTGCAGCCTGTGAAGATAGTGATCAACGTCTCGGAGAGCGAACTTTCAAAAGTGAAGAAGGGGATGCCCGCCGACGTGACTTTCGACACCTACGGCGACGAGCTGTTCAACGGCACCATCACAATGGTCGCACCCACCGTAGATGCCGACAGCCGCACATTCGGAGTGGAGATCACCATGAAGAACCCCGAGGGGAGAATCCTCCCCGGCATGTTCGGACGCGTGCAGCTCAATCTCGGTGAGGCTGAACACGTGGTGGTGGCTGACCGCGCAGTCGTGAAGCAGCCCGGCTCCGGCAACCATTACGTCTACGTTCTCAACAGCGATGGCACAGTAAGCTACAACAAAGTGGAACTCGGTCAGCGTCTCGGCAACACTTACGAGCTGCTGTCGGGCGTGGAACCAGGTTCAAAGGTTGTCGTGTCAGGACAGAGCAAGCTCGCCAACGGCATGGCGGTGGACGTAGCCAAATAGACTACATCCGCGTCAACACATAACCAGTGAGTTTTACAGATTAATCAACCAACAGATAAAGACCCTATGGCATCATTATATGCATCTGCGGTGAAACGTCCGATCATGACCACACTATGCTTCGTCACGGTGATCATCCTCGGTATCTTCTCACTCGCCAAGCTTCCGATCGACCTTTATCCCGATATCGACACCAACACTCTCATGGTCATAACCATGTATCCGGGTGCGAGTGCGGAAGATATCGAGCAGAACGTCACCAAGCCGCTTGAGAATGCGCTCAACTCCGTGGAGCATCTCAAGCACATCACCTCCGACTCCCGCGAGAACACGTCGGTAATCACCCTTGAGTTTGAGTACGGCTACGACATCGACGTGCTCACCAACGACGTGCGCGACAAGCTCGACATGGTGAAATCATCCCTTCCGGATGATTCGGAAAACCCTATAATCTTCAAATTCTCCACCGACATGATCCCGATCTGCCTTCTGTCGGTAGAGGCAAAAGAGAGTATGGCAGGTCTTTACAAGATTCTTGACGATCAGGTTGCCAATCCGTTGGCACGTGTGGACGGTGTCGGAACCGTGTCGATCTCCGGCGCACCGAAACGCGAGATACACGTGTATTGCGACCCCAACCGTCTTGAGGCATACCATATCTCCGTGGAGAGCATCGCCGCAATCCTCGGTGCGGAGAACCGTAACGTGCCCGGCGGCTCGTTCGACATCGGCTCCAACACCTACGCTCTCCGCGTGCAGGGCGAGTTTGACGATGCCGCGCAGATGGAGAACGTCCCTGTCGGCACGTATCAGGGGAAAGTGGTCTATCTGAAAGATGTGGCGCGTGTGGACGACTCCCTTGAGGAACGCACACAACAGACCTATATCGGAGGCAAGGAGGGTGCGATGATCATCATCCAGAAGCAATCGGGTGCAAACTCCGTGGCTATCTCGGAGAAAGTGATGAAGATGCTCCCGCGCCTTCAGAAGAACCTCCCCTCCGACGTGAAGTTGGGAGTGATTGTCGACACGTCAGACAATATCCGCAACACCATCGCATCGCTTGAGGAGACAGTGCTCTACGCCCTTCTCTTCGTCATGATAGTGGTGTTTGTGTTCCTCGGAAGATGGCGTGCCACGATGATTATCATCATCACGATCCCGGTGTCGCTCATAGCCTCGTTCATCTATCTTTTCGCTACGGGCAATACCCTCAACATCGTCTCCCTCTCCGCCCTCTCCATATCTATCGGTATGGTCGTGGACGATGCTATCGTTGTGCTTGAGAACGTGACCACCCACATCGAACGCGGAGCCGACCCGAAACAGGCGGCTGTACACGGCACGAATGAGGTGGCAGTGTCGGTAATAGCCTCCACGCTCACTCTTATCGCCGTATTCTTCCCGCTGACCATGGTGACCGGCATGACAGGCGTCCTTTTCCGTCAGCTGGGATGGATGGTGACAATCATGATGATAATCTCCACCACTTGCGCACTCTCGCTCACCCCGATGCTCTGCTCGCAGTGGCTTCGTCTCAACAACAAGCATTCACGCCTCTACACAATCTTCTTCACCCCGATAGAGAAAGCCCTCGACAGTTTCGACAATGGCTATGCACGCCTGTTGAACGTGGTGGTGGCACACCGCACGGTGACAATCGTGATCTGTCTCGCCACATTCGTAGGCTCCATCTTCCTCATGAAGCAGGTGGGCACAGAGTTCTTCCCGACAGCCGACGACGGACGTCTTGGCGTTGAGCTGGAGACACCCATCGGCACAAGAGTAGAGATCTCACAGGAGGCTGTGCAACGTCTCGACTCACTCTGGCGCAAGAAATATCCGGAGATTCTCGTGTCGAGCTACACTGTCGGTCCGGCAAGTTCCGACAATACGTTTGCCTCTCTCTCCGACAACGGTTCTCACATCATCTCGATGAACATACGTCTTTCCGACCCGGGCGACCGTGAACGCGGCATCAAGGAGATAGCCGACGGCATGCGTAAAGACCTTGAGAGTGGATTCCCGGAGTTTAAGAAGGCACAGGTCAACATCGGCGGCGGACGCGGCAGCGGTATGGGCGGACAGTCTACCGTTGACTTCGAGATCTACGGCTACGACTTCAATGAGACCGACTCCGTGGCCCGTCAACTGAAGACCATATTGGAAGGGATAAACGGCACAGCCGACGTGACTATCTCCCGCTCCGACTATCAGCCGGAATATCAGGTGGATTTCGATCGTGAGAAACTCGCGCTATACGGGCTGAACCTCCAGACAGCGGCAGGCTATCTCCGCAACCGTATCAACGGCGCAACGGCATCACGTTTCCGTGAGGATGGCGAGGAATATGATATCAAGGTGATGTATGACAAGGAGAACCGTACATCGCTCTCTGACATAGAGAATATCGTGGTCTACACACCCACCGGTGCCGGTGTCAGGATTAAGGAGCTGGGTAAGGTGGTGGAGCGTTTCACTCCCCCTACCATCGAGCGAAAGGACCGCGAACGTATCATCACGGTGTCGGCAGTGGTAGACGGTGTGCCTATGAGTGAGGTAGTGACGGAAGCGGAATTAAAGATTGACGAGATGCACATCCCCTCCGGCATCAACATCAGCCTTTCCGGATCGTATGAGGATCAGCAGGATTCATTCTCCGACCTTATGATGCTCGGATTGCTCATCATCATCCTTGTCTACGTGGTCATGGCAGCCCAGTTTGAGAGTCTGACCTACCCCGGCATCATCATGACCTCCCTTCTGTTCGCCTTCTCGGGCGTATTCCTGATATTGTGGATCACCGGGCATACACTCAACGTCATGAGTATGATCGGCGCCATAATGCTTATCGGTATCGTGGTGAAGAACGGTATCGTGCTCATCGACTATATCTCACTCAACCGAGAGAGAGGCATGGGCATCCGCAATGCGGTGATTCTCGGCGGCAAGTCGAGGCTCCGCCCTGTGGTCATGACCACACTGACCACCATCCTCGGCATGGTGCCTATGGCAGTGGGCAGCGGACAGGGCGCAGAGATGTGGCGACCTATGGGCACAGCTGTGATCGGCGGTCTCACCTTCTCCACAATCCTTACGCTGCTCTTCGTGCCGGTGCTATACTGCGTGTTTGCAGGCAATGGTGTCAAGAATCAGCGCAGGAAACTTCGTAAACTCAACAAATAATCCAACCCGAAAATATGCAAGCAATATTCATAGCCTACGACCAGGCTCATCATGAGGCAATCTTAGACCTCCTTGAGAAGAACTCCTGCCGTGGTTTCACCTCATTCGGCGAGACGCAAGGAAGAGGGAGCGTGAAGGGGGATCCTCATTATGGCAGCCATGCATGGCCCTCATTGGGAGGGGCCATACTGACCATAGTCGAAGACCATCGTCTACAGCCGGTGCTCGACAAACTGAAGGCACTCGACGAGTCCAAGCCTCTTCTCGGACTAAGGGCATTCGTATGGCCCGTGACGCACACAATATGACACCACGACCTCATGTCTTTCCCGGCTTGCATCGGATTATAATCTTCAAAGAAGTCATTCAAAAAGCAAGCCCTAAGATGGAGCCATTCCCATTTTTTAATGGAGGATGGCTCCATTTTTATGTTTGTATGAAGTTTTTTTTGTAATTTTGCAGCATCATTCTTAAATAAAATAGTTTCTATGGGAGGTTTTTTCGGAGCAGCATCAAAGCATGCCTGCCGAAACGAACTGTTTTACGGAGTTGACTACAACTCACATCTTGGGACGCGCCGTGCAGGTATGGCGACTTACGATGCAGAAAGTCATCGTTTCTGCCGCAGCATCCACAGTATCGAAAACACTTATTTCCGCACAAAGTTCGAGGATGAGCTTGAGAAGTTTGCTGGCAACTACGGCATCGGGGTGATCAGCGACAATGATCCCCAGCCAATCGTCATCAACTCTCATCTCGGGAAATTTGCCATTGTCACGGTAGCAAAGATCTACAACATTGAGCAGCTCGAGAAAGAGCTTCTGGAAGAGGGTGCTCATTTCGGGGAATTAAGTTCGGGGCGTACTAACCCCACTGAACTTGTGGCACTCCTCATCAACAAGTATGGCACGTTTGCGGAGGGTATCGCCCACATGTTTGAGCGCATAGAGGGTTCCTGCTCACTTCTGATACTTACAGAAAATTCCATCATCGCCGCACGCGACCAGCTCGGACGTACCCCTATCATTCTCGGCAAGAAAATCAACGGCACGGGATTTGCCGCCGCTTCCGAGTCAACATCATTCCCGAATCTCGGATATGAACACTATCGCGACCTTGGTCCGGGAGAGGTGGTGGAGATCACTGCCGACGACGTGAAGGTAATCACTCCGGCAGGCGACGACATGCAGATATGCTCATTCCTATGGGTATACTACGGCTTCCCCACGTCCACCTACGAAGGCACCAACGTGGAGGATATGCGCTTCAAGTCGGGTTTCGAGATGGGACAGACAGATGAGAGCGAAGTGGACTGCGCAGCCGGCATACCGGATTCCGGTGTAGGCATGGCTTTGGGCTACGCAGCCGGCAAAGGGATACCCTACCGTCGCTGCATCTCTAAATATACCCCCACATGGCCACGCAGCTTCACACCATCCGACCAATCACGACGCAATCTTGTGGCTAAGATGAAACTCGTGCCTAACGGTGCGATGCTTTATGACCAGCGTGCCCTTCTCTGCGACGACTCCATCGTGCGCGGCACACAGCTGACCGACAACGTGAAGGATCTCTATGATCTTGGAGCAAAGGAGGTGCATATCCGCATCGCGTGTCCTCCACTGATCTACAGCTGCCCCTTCATCGGTTTCACCTCATCGAAGAGCGACATGGAACTGCTGACTCGCCGCATCATCGGCGACCTGGAGGGGGATCCCAACAAGAATCTCGATAAGTACGCAACAACCGGTTCGCCGGAATACAACACTCTCGTAGAGAAGATACGTGAGCGGTTCGGGCTCACCTCTCTGAAGTTTAATCCGATAGAGATTCTTGTAAAATCCATCGGACTCCCCAAGAACCGTCTCTGCACCCACTGCTTCGATGGCAGCAGCCGTTTCCATCCCTGCAAGTCATGCGGCTGCCACAAGGAGAAAAAGTAACCAAACTATAGAAAATACAAATATAAAAGGCAGACTTGTTTAAACGATCTGCCTTTTATATTTTATTCTTGCGTATCTACTTTTATCCAAAACCCTTCATATTAAAATTATCTTTTTTAGATATCAATTATTATGACTAAACAGATAACGATCAGTATTTTCAAGAATAACAAGTGGAGACTGGTGCTTCAAGTCTTGGCGATCTCTTCTCTGATTTCTTGCGGAGGTAATAAAACCGTTTCTTCCGAGCAAGAGGATAAGGCGCAGGAATTGCAGCAACTTGTAGACAGCCTGGTGCGCGATGTGCCGGGGACGGTGGGCGTGGCAGTCATCACTTCGGAGGGGGATACTGTAGCTGTTAATAATGATGTGCGCTACCCTCTCATGAGCGTGTTTAAATTGCATGAGGCTCTTGCTGTTGCTCATGAACTTGACAGCCGTAATCAATCGCTTGACAGTATCATGACCTTGCAGCGGAGCCAATTGTCAGAAACCACATGGAGCCCAATGCTGAAGGATTATCCTAAAGGCGACCTGAAAATATCTGTCGGTGAACTTATGCGATACATCCTTACCGTCAGCGACAACAATGCCAGCAACGTACTGTTTGACAGTATCGTATCTGTAAGCCACACAGATTCCTTTATCCGCAATCTTGGTATACCGGATTCATTCAGACTGCAATACACCGAGAGTCAGATGCAACGCGACCATGCCATAAGCTACGACAATTACAGCTCACCCCTCTCCTGTGCCGCACTGGTCAAGAGAGTGTTTACGGATAGTATCGTATCGCAGGAGAAACAGGATTCCATACGTCAATGGATGGGTAAGTGCGTCAGTGCCACCGACCGCATGATGGAGGGAGTCGCTACTGTGGACGGTGCCCGCCTGTATCATCGCACAGGGAGCGGCTACACCAATGAACGGGGTGAAATCATAGCCATTAACGATGTCGGCTACATCATAATGCCCGACGGAAGGGAAACGGCACTGGCTATTCTCGTGAAAGACTATCCCGGTGAACAATCACAGGCAGATTCACTGATAGCATCCATCACCACATCCATACTCCAATTCATCCGATAATACCACCCGATAATATCATGCGATAATATTCATCCGATAATATTTATTCGGACAGATAACGCAACCTGTTATAAACAGATAACGCAAGTTCATTCGGGAGTTTGCGTTATCTGTTTTAGTGGTATCTGTCTATGTTTTATCTGTACTTATTTCCTCTTGACGGGCGACTCTTCATTGTGGAGATAGCCGGGCTTATTGCCGCCGGCATAATCCACCACTATCTTCTCAAATACCACTCCCGGATCAAGCGGACGCAGATAGAGGGTATAACTGCCGTCGGTAGTTGCAGGCACCGGGAGTTTCACCTTATTCTCGATAACACGACGCGCCACGGTGGGGTATAATCTTGTGTAGGCGTTACCATTCTCTTCGTTAAGGTCATGGTTGAAGTTAACCTCCGCTTCGCCTCCACCCTCTATGCCCACGACGAAACGATGACCGGACTTGCGGCTGAATGCCAACGTGGATTTCACCACCACCAGCACATCAACGGAATCGGGTCGCTCATCAAGTTGCATCTTGTAGCGCAGACATGCATTATCTGTAGATGACTTACGTGGCATAAGCGTCACGCCGCCAAGCGTGCGTCCCATGTCAGGGATTACCGTCCATCCGGCATTCGCAGCGTTCTCAGCATCCCAATAATGCGGTGCCTCCATGCTGACCACTCCATCCTTGCCGCTATATACGTAGCCTCCCTGAGCCTTACTATCATCAATACGGAATACCTCCGGCATCACATCCTCCGGGAAATCATCACTCCAAGAGGTATAGCCAATATGCTTCTGCGTCATCATACCGTTCCATTTCCCTCCCGACATGGTATGGTTATAGTCGTCGGAAAGAGCCTTATCCCTGGCAAAGGTCTTCGCCACACGGTCTGCCCAAAGGTTGCAGTCAGGATTACCCTCGGAATACAATTTATGATTCATCGCCTGAGAATAATACATATCATACAAGTTTGCCATAGCCGATACGGGATACAATATTATCTGCTTGTAGGCATCACGATACTGCGGGGAAAGGGAGTCATACTGACGTTGCGCCTCTGCTTCAAGAATCAGGAAATCGGCACGCACATTGCGCCATTCACCGCTTTCAAGATTATATGTGGTGCGGTCGAGCATTTCGGGAGTGACACGTCCGGCATATTTGCTATACAGATTCAATATGCGTGCAGCCTCGGCAGACTGATCCTCGCCAAACTGCTGCGCACAGAATTTTTCGGTATGGTCAAGGATGTTTGAGGCATCGTATGCGGTAGGATTCCAAGCCATATCCATAAAGAGGGAGATGGGATACTCCATCGGTTTAAGATCGCCTACGTTGAGTATCCAAAGTTTATCCACACCATATTCGGTAGCCAGACTAAGTTGCTCCCACATATTCTGGATAGGCGTCACGTTAAGCCATTTTGAATTGCGTGGAGCACCCACGTAATCCACGTGATAATACAGACCGAATCCACCAGGATGCTTGCTCTCCTGATCCGTGGGCACACGGCGCACGTTACCCCAGTTGTCGTCAGAAAGAAGGATTATCACATCATCCGGCACTTTCAGCCCCATGTCGTAATACTTCTGCACCTCCTTATAAAGAGCCCATAACTGCGGATGCTTATCGGGCGACTTACCCGTCTCCTCCTTTATGATCTTACGCTGGTTGCTGATAATCCTCTCCAGCAGGCGCAGATTCTCCCGGTCTCTTGAAACATACTCATGGTCATGCCCCTCTTCTCCACCCATCGGAGCATCGCCGTCGCCACGCATTCCGATAGTGACTATATCCTCCTTATCCTTCACCCGGCGTATCCCCTCACGGAAAAACTTGTCAATGGTGTCTTTATTGGTGGCATAATCCCATGCGCCATACTGACTGCGTTTCCTTGCCCACTCCTGATGGTTGCGTGCCATCGGCTCGTGGTGCGATGTGCCCATGATTACGCCCATCTCATCGGCAAGGTCGCTATTTGCCGGATCATCGGCATAGAACGCCCACCCCCACATGGCAGGCCACATATAGTTGCCACGCAGACGCAATATGAGTTCGAAAACCTTACCATAGAATTCATGACCGCCATAATTAGTACCGAAATAATTCTTCACCCATCCCGTCAGGCATGGAGCCTCATCATTAAGAAACAGACCGCGGTATCTCACGGCAGGTTCGCCATTGGTGTAGTCCCCTTTACGGAGAATCAGATTATCCTTATGCTCCACCGGCACGTCAGCCCACCAATACCAGGGGGAGACACCGATCTGTTCCGACATCTCATAGACGCCATAGATTGTGCCACGGCGATCGCTTCCGACAATCACGACAGCCTCCTCCACCCCCGGCATCGGGTTATCTACGAAAGTGATAAGATACTGCTCAGTCTTACCTTTGAGACCGGACACGTCGATCTTTTTCTCCTTGGCAAGCTGACGTATGAATTTGCTGTCGAGAGTGCCTACAATTATCGCCTTCGGACCCTTCACCTCGGAAGAGACCACAGGCATCTTGCCCGACACGTTCCTAAGGTCGGCTGCAAAATTATTCACTGCTATCCCCACACCCTTCTGATCATCCGGATCAAGGATTATGCAGGGCAAACCATTCTCAGAAATCATCGTAAAACACGCAACGGAGTCGCCGGAAGATGATGTGCCGACCGACATGTCATGATCCTTTGCCACCACGGAAAAGGAGATCATCAGTGCTACGGAAGAGGTAATCAGATTTTTAATCATTCACGTATTTTTGTTAGAACGTTTATAGAAATTGTTTATAAATTTTTCGGAATCTCTCTATTGCGAAATTAACATTATTATTCCAATCAATGTGACATTCAGTATTCAGAATATGTATCAAAACATTCAATCACGTCAAAGACGTTACATCTCAACTATTTACTGCTTAATTTTATTTAATATTAAAACTCTCCACTCTTTCGTTATTATACGAATAGAAAATAAAATGTTACAATTTCCAAACTGCCGATTATCGATAAGTAAAATCTACTTCTTATCTTTGCAATCTCATAAACATCAGTCTTAACATGAAATTATCTCACATACTGAATACTCTTATAATAGCCGGGGCTCTCTTAACTCCGACATTCACGGCGGATGCCACGAATCCCTATTCGCCGTTAGAGGCACCCACACCGGGAAGGATTACAATCCTTGCGAAGACCCCTTTCAATTCCGGCAAGACGTCGGAGATCACAGAAGCCCGATTCAAGGAGGCGGCAGAGTGCGGCTTCAATGCCGTATCGATAGCCGATTCCGATGATTGCATAGCAAGAGGATTCCGGGCTGCCGCCGGCTCCGGTCTGAAGATAGTGATCTGCCAAGGTTCGAAGGGGATGCAGGAGATGAGCCAACTCGTAAATATGTATAAGGATAATCCCCTCTTAGCGGGTTATGAGATGAGGGATGAGCCGAAGTTCAGCTATCTCCCGGAGCTGAAGGATATCTATGAGAAAGTGCGTGAGCTTGACCCCAAGCACATGGCTTATATAAATCTTGCAGTGGATTTCGGCACAAATGAAGAATTGAAGAAGAAATATATCGGAGAGACAGGATCGCATAATAAATATCTCAAACTAATACAGAAGATATTTCATCCTGTGGTATGGTCGTATGATTTCTATCCCATCGCCTCTCGGCAGGGTAAGACGATAGTCAACGTCACAGATTTCTTCAAATATATGCAACTCTTCCATGATGAGGCGAAGACTACGGGACGACCGTTCTGGACCTATAGCATGTGCATGCCATACGCATATAATTGCGGTGATATCACTCCGGCTGCACTTACAGACGGGACGGCTAACGGGCGTCTGGTACCTACGGAGGGGGAACTGCGGTTTGAGGCATTCTCCTCGTTGGCTTACGGTGCGCAGGGGATTGTGTATTGGGCATACACACAGCGACCGCCGCAGGGACCACTAACCGGCACTACCGCAAAGTATTCAGAATATTATCTGTCGGCACCTATTGATATAGATGGCAACAAGACAGAGATATGGTACAGTGTGCGTAACGTCAACAATGAGATACGAGCATTCAACGACGTGTTCTACGGATGCAAAGTAATTGACGTGGTTCATACCAGCAAGACGTATCCAGGCACCAAGGCATATACTCCGGAGTTCGGATATTTCAAGACACTCGAGACCGGAACGGAGGGCGTGCTGGTATCTCATCTCCACAACAAAGGGAAGGATTACATCATGATCGTTAACCATGATCCTCTACATCCGCAGACAATACAAATAGAATTCCAAAATCCTCGAAAAATAACAGAGATGCTACCGACAGGAAAGCGTAAGCCAGTAACCTCCAAAACGCGCACCCTTTCCCCCGGCGGCTACATCCTCTATCGCCTCAAATAACCCATTATTACACCACAAAGCACACAGAGAACGGAGTGTTTTTTATTTAATCTCCGTGTTCTGCGGTGGTTGATTCAACACAGATTTTTTCACAAGTTATTTTTTTGAAGATTACTTTATAACATTCCATATCTGTTTTTTGTAATTTTGCGTATTAGACAGACCGTGAAATTTTATGAGACGGAGCCTTAGTTCTTTGGGATTATGAGACGGGGTCTTAATCCGGATATAGCCATTCGTATTGCCTAAGTCCTAACATACTGTTTTCCTCCATGGTCACACCTCTTGAATATGACCAGCCAAAGTTTATTTCAGTTGTATTTTCAAGAAGTGTCTCAAGGTTATCGACCAGATATTTAAGGTTTTCAAAATATGGAGCTATAACCTCATCTGCTCTCCACGCTTCCAGCAACCTGTCGTAGTTTGCCTTATCTTTCAGCAACGGGAGCATCAATGCTTTCATGAATGCCTTTGCCAATTTCTGATCAGCAAAACTCATTTTGAATTTAGTCGGCTTGCCATACTCGTCATCAGGTCCGCCAAATTCATAATTCATCAAAATGCCATCCACATTTGCAGGAGACACAGCACTTATCAAATTATATACAAACGTTTTCATCATCAAAGTATCAGTTGGATAACATGTCAGTTCACTGAACCCATCAGAAGAGTTAACCGTAAGCGTCTTTGGCACGTTGATCGTGAACAATCCCTGAGGATCTATAAAAATTTTGAAAGTAGTATTCTTAATATCATAAACACGCATTTGGGAATCAAATGATCCATAACCAATATAGACACCATCCGAACTTTTGAAAAAATTAGAATACCATGATATTGTCGGATTAATTTGAAGAGGAGAATTGTGCAAGTCATAGAATAACAGACCAGAGCATAATCTTCCGGCTAAAGTGGAAATTGACAACAGTATATCGCCGGATTCATTAAAACCATAATCGTCACCCCTTAAAAACGGCGTATCGAGAATAGCATGCAGAATATCGACAGGAGCAATCTTACTTCTGATATCATCCGGATAAGTCGCGCTATCCCAACTTATGATGAATGGGAAGGAGGCATAATGAAGACCTTCATCCCGCATAGGAATATCCATGAAATTATAACTTTCACTGTTTGGTTCATCATACATCGTCCAATTAATATTGGAATAAAAATAATCACTCTCGGATGACTTAGAGTACTGATAATATTTTCCTCTGACCTTCCCTTCGATAAAATATAATGATAACGAAATATGCATCCCCAAAGTGTCAAGTTCACAATCGCAAGAGAAGGAATTGTCTGAACATGGGACAAAGGTAGCAGGGATAGAGACATCTTTCCCAAATTTCAGAAAAGACAATCTCGGGAGTTTGCCTGTCTTGGGAATGCCGGTGACATCGCTTAAATCAAAATCGTCGGAAGTAAATGTAATATATCCCTCATTGTTTTCATTGGCAGTCACCACAAGTTTGTCTTGCGGGCGCATTTTAACCTGATCAATCACGGAACCATGTGAATAATAAGACGTTTCAAGATAAACATCTTCAGAAGAGTAAGTCCTGTTCTCAATCCTCAAGACAGGATCAGAATCCTTGTTGACCATATCTTCCTTCCCACATCCGGCAAGCAATATGGAAGCAAGCAGGCAAAGACAACTAATTGTTTTCATAATTCATACGTTTTTGTAAATCAACCGCAAAAATACATATTAAAAATATGTATCCACATTCATCTTTATTTTTTTTAATGTATTTAAACAAATTTTAAATAAACTTGTCGATACATTTTTACATGTGCGCAAGAATCATCAATATGATCATGTCGCCGAACTCATGTCGGTGATTGCCTTTGCCAATCCTGCGGAAATCCGGTATGAAGAAGGCAAAACCGACAAGTCTTTCATTATGCTGCCTCTGGTGATGGTGAAGCGAGATTTCCTTTGTAAGTTTGCCGGTGTATTGGCACCCATATCATATTGGTTCCAACCGAATTTTTTTTGGTCAAGTAGGATTCTTTTATGTCCATGCGACAAATTTTAAATGAAAGAGCCGAGAATCTCTATTGATATTTCTATATAAATTTAAACCAATTCAATACACTCTTTGTTATACAATCTATTATCAACCCAATTAACTCTTATCTCACATGATTATTTCAACAAGTTCCTACCCATCTCCTGTCGCGCCTCCCACCCCCGGAGCAATAACGATTCTCGCCAAATCACCGGTCACACCTTATAATCGTGATTATCCAACAGATAAATATGAAGCACAATTCACTTCCGCGAGATTCAAAGAGATTTTTCAATGTGGTTTTAATGCAATTTCCATTGCTGCTGAAAAGGAACGAGATCTTGACATTGCAAAAACTTTTGAACGTGCTGAAGATTCCGGCCTAAAGATTATAATTTGTCAACAAGACAAGGATGAGATGCAGATGAGCAATCTTGTAAATAAATACAAAGACAATCCTTTGCTCGGAGGTTATGAAATGATGGATGAACCTTTGTTTGAAAAACTTTCATGGTTAAAAGCAATTCATGATAAAATCAGGGAACTTGACCCCAAACATCTCGTCTATACCAATCTTGCCGTCGATATGACTCCGTCTTCATCAGAATGGAAAGATCACTTGGGAGACATCGGGACTCTCGAAGAATATCTGGATTACTTTCAAAACATGTTTCATCCAGTACTATGGTCTTATGATTTCTATCCAGTTAGATACTATAATGGGAGAACAATTGTAAGAACCTCAGACTTCTACAAATTTCTACAGATGTTTCATGACAAAGCGAAAAAGGCCAATAGACCTTTCTGGACTTATTCCTTGTGTATGCCTTATGTAGAAAAATGCTATCCTGCTTCGGCATGCGTACTTGGTCCTGATAAAAACGGACGACCTATTCCAACTGAAGGAGAACTTCGTTGGGAAGCCTTCTCCGCATTGGCATACGGTGCACAGGGAATTGTTTACTGGTCATATTCCCAACGCTATTCAATCAAGAACAGTAATGGAGTTTACGGAGAATACTACACATCAGCTCCGATTGACCTGCAAGGGAATAAGACAGAGATTTGGTATCGGGTGCAGACCGTGAATAGTGAAATCAAAATGTTCAATCATGTTTTCTATGGTTGTGAAGTCATAGATGTCAGACATGCCGGCACGACTTATCCCGGGACAAAGCCTTTCTCCTCCACATTCGGCTTTATAAAGACTCTGGAGACAGAGGCACAAGGGGTGATGGTGTCACATCTAAAGAATGGTGATAATGACTTCATTGTCATCGTTAATCACGATCCTTTTAATTTCCAGAAAATCAAACTCGAATTTTCAGATCCTAATTCTATAATAGGCATCTCCCCGGTGAGTCCCAAACCGAATCCGGATGAGGACGATTCTGAAACTACCGGATACACGTATCTCCAACCGGGCGGCTATTTAATTTTCAAAGTGATGTAACAGGCACCTTATAAGCGTGTTTCACAGAAGTTTTGATTTGTATTACTTTATGAAAAAATCACTCTGCATTTTCTGCGATTGTTTCACCACGAGGAGCGCGGAGATTACAGAGATTTTTTGTTTTTGTGATAATAAAAAAACTACGCGCTCTCTGTGTACTCAGTGGTTGTTTCACCACGGGGAGCACAGAGAACAGGGAGGGTCATTATTTATTAAGGGTCATTATTTATTATTTGGGTATAGGTAGTGGTATTGTTGCATTCCAAGAGACTTTAGCTCTTCGGTTGTCGCACCTTTGGAATATGACCAACCAAGTTTGATATCTGTCGTGTTATCAAGCATCTCTTCAAGATTATCCACCAGATATTTCAAATCGTCGAAATACGGGTTGGTGGCCTCATCCATCTTCCATGCATCCATCAGTCTGTTGTAATTACCATCATCCTTCAATAGGGGCAACAACAGTGCTTTCAGGAATGATTTTGACAACTCCGCATCCGCGAAAGTCATTCTGAACTTTGTAGCTTTATTTCTCTTATCCACCGGACCAAAGAATTCATAGTTCATAAGGATTCCATTCACATTTGCCGGTGAAACAGCCTTTATGAGATTATATACCAGCATCTTCATCGCAGGAGTGTCAGCAGCATAATAAGAAGGCACTCTGATACCATCAGAATTAGGTGACATTTTCTTCGGAATCCTTATTTTGAAGAGACCCTGTGGATCAATGAATAGCCTAAACGTCGAGTTCTTTATATCGCAGACATTCATATTCGTCTTAAACGATTCAGGTGCTACCACAAAAGGATAACTGCCATCCCATAGATTCTCCGAAACCGCATACCATGATATTTCGGGATGAAAAGACGAACTACTTGAATCGTAAAAATACAATCCTGAACATAATCTGCAAATCAACATCGAGATAGAGATTAGACTTTCACCTGAAGATTCAAAACCATAGATTGATTCCGACAGAAACGGAGTGTTTAGCAGAGTCTGAATGAAATCCTCAGCACTTATCTCTTCCTTTATATTATCTGGATATAGAGAACTGTTCCAACTTAGAATAAAAGGTGACGATTCATAATGAAGACCCTTGTCTCTGACAGGTATATCTGCGATATTGTGACTTACGGCAGTGTTATCATATACCCAATGCCAATCAATACTATTGTATATATTATTATCAAATGGGTAGGTGTATTGATAGAAAGTACCTTTCACTTTTCCATCAATAAATCTTAAAGACAAGGAGATCCTCATACCTAATGTGTCAAGTTTACATTCGCAGGAATATCTACTTGTTTTTTCTTCAACAGCCTGTCCGTTCTCATCATATTTGAATACTTTTTTGTAATTGGGAATGAAGGTGACCGGGATGGAAACCTCTTTACCAAATTTCAGGAATGACAATCTCGGAAGCTTACCATTAGCAGAGATTCCCGGCACTATCTCCAAATCAAAATCATCAGTTGCAAAAGTAATGTATCCTTCGTTATTTTCATTTGCCGTCACCACAAGTTTATCTTGCGGACGCATTGCCACCGGTACTTCCCATGAACCATGTATATATTCAGTGGTTTCAAGATACACCTCTTCTGAAGAATATGACCGGTTTTCAATTCTCAAAACCGGTTCCGGCTCCGTTTTCACGACATCATCCTTCCCACATCCGGCAAGTAAAGTGGAAGCGATTAAGCAAAAATAACTTAATTTCCTCATAATCTCTAAGTTTTTATATTTCAATCGCAAAAATACTTCTTTTTATTATTCTCACAAAAAAAATAATCTAATTTTTAATCCGAAAACTCCGTAATCTCTGCGGTTGTTTCACCACGGGGCAATTATTTATCCAGTGCTTCTTTGAGGAGCGGTTCACCTTGGTATATGATGCGATAGTTGGGATTTATGACTTTCCCATCTTTCCCTACCAATACACCATGCGGTGTACCGGTGATATTGAATAATCCAAAAAGACGTGTCCAATCATCACCTGTCACAAATATATGTTCGCCTTTAATCTCCTCATTTCTGAGCCATTTCTTGCAAGCTTCCATCTCATCAATTTTGGCGACATACAACGCCTTGAATGGCTTGTCTGCCAATTCCGCCAACAATGGTTTCTGTGAAATCATCCCCGCCCGACATGGACCACAGCCGATACCCCAGAAATCAATGAACAATACATTCCCTTTATATGGGGATATAATCTTCTGAAAGACATCATTATCTGCACTCGCGTCAATCAATCGGGAAGAGTCGGTCTCTGAATCCAGAGAATTTTCTGCAATCAACACGTTTTTTACAAACTTAGTATATTCCGGCATAAGGATATCGTTTAATGCAACCAAGTCATTATGCCGGATCAGAAGACCCAGAAGTCTTCCATACATTTCAAGATTCTTATTAGAGGGGATTGCGTCAGTATTCATACCATTGATAAAGTCAGAAGTACGCACCATCTGAGCCACAAAACAGTTGCCAACCCCAATAGAATCCAAACGGCTGTCGGCAAGCCGGTATGTCTCCCCAAAGTCATAATCCTGAGAATATGCACACGTGCCCGGAATTATCCTTAATCCCCGGGATGCCATTGCTGCCTGATGGAAAAGGGTATTGAAATCCCATCGGTTGGGCAGGACAATACCGTCCACCATAAGAAGCGGATTATCATATATCAATCCTTTGTGCTTCAGACGTGGGGAAACAAGCTTTCGAAGATCCAGACTTTCCCCCTCTTGATAAGAGAACGTGCCGTCATCATTCTTCTTGAAACCGGGACCTTTTACAAGTTGGAAATCAAGTTCAAGGTCTTCCATTCTCCCGCATATCTTACTTATGGCAATAGCACTAAGGGCATCTTTTGCGAAACTGCTTATCGGCATGTCTCTCAGCAAACCGGGGAGATCTGCCACGACAGAATCAAGAAGCCCGCAAAGACGTTCATTAGTTTTATAAATCTCCGATTCCATTGAATCTGATGTAGCTACATAATATCCACCATACAGGTTATCCAATGAATACCGCTTAGATATAAGACTATCTGTCAAAACGTTAATTACAACTCCATCATCAATATTGCCATCATATCCGAAATAATCGGCAACTTTCCCCATCTGCGGGTCAATGTGAGTGAGCATAGTTGAAACTATCGACAGTGTGTCACCGGGTATTAAAAACAGGTTTTGATGAATATTGCCAAGCTCAAAATAATCAAATTGAGGATAAGCCACAGGCACGTCCAATTCAAAACTGCCGTCAGAGTTTATATTGCCGACATTTACTCTTTCCCTTCTGATGAAATCATTGCCGGTACGTATTGAGAATGTCTGAACCCCACTGCTTGGTGAATAATTCATAATCTTTCCCTTCAGATGAGCTATACCATCTTTTTTGTAGAAATTCAGATCGGCATACTTTCCGGGATCAAGACCCGACCAGCTCTCTAATGAATCGGTCTCCTCTCCCAATATATCCGACATGGTTATCAATCGTGGAATCTCGGTAATATTCTGCTCATCAAGATGATTACCGGTTTCTATTTTCGGCACCATTGCATAAGCCGACAATACAAATGGCAATGTCATAGCCATGTAAGTAGATCTTTTCATTGTAAGAAATCTTTTCATTTTTATAATCAGAAATAATAGTAGAATCAATATTAAAAAATGTCTCCGTGCTCTCCATCCGCTCTGTGGTTGTTTTACCACGCGGAACACGGGAAGCACGGAGATTTTATTGGCTATTTATGCGGAATCAGTATTTGGATAGATCGACGTTGCGCATGTCACCGCTCTGGAGGAATTCCGTGTGGAATGCAAGCGATGCACGAAGTGTGTGCGGGGTCTGTCCACCTGTCGGACCGCCCATGTTGAGATAGTCGGTCAGCAATTCGCGATACATCGGATGGGCACAATGGTTGATGACCTCTTTAGCTCGCTGGATAGGATCCTTGCCACGAAGATCGGCAATACCCTGGTCAGTGACGATTATGTCTACAGAGTGCTCAGAATGATCCATGTGGGAAACCATCGGCACGATATTCGAGATTTTACCCTCCTTGGTGATTGACGGGCAAGAGAAGATAGATACGTAGGCATTACGTGCGAAGTCGCCCGAACCACCGATACCGTTCATCATACGGGTGCCTGTCACGTGTGTAGAATTGACATTACCAAAGATGTCAACTTCAAGCGCAGTGTTCATGGCGATTACACCGAGACGACGGATTACCTCCGGATTGTTGGAGATTTCCACCGGACGGATCACCACCTTCTCCTTGAAGAACTCAATATTGTCGATGACGTCCTGCTCCACCTCGTTGGATACGGTCAGTGAGCTTGTGCTGCCGAATTTGCAACGACCTTTCTTCATGAGATCGATGACTGCATCCTGAATTACCTCAGTATACATTGCGAAGGGAGGAATCTCCTTGGCATCGGCAAGACCATAAAGCACAGCATTTGCCACGTTACCCACACCACTCTGTATGGGGAGAAATGACGACGGTATTCTTCCTGCCCTCATCTCTCCGATAAGGAAATCGCAGACGTTTGCACCAATCTTGTTTGTCACCTCATCGGGATTGGAGAATGCCTTCACTCCGTCGAAAGAGTCGCTCATCACGACGCCTACAATCTTCTCCGGATCAAGCTTGAGCACCGGAGAACCGATACGGTCATTGGGATGGAAGATAGGAATCACGTCGCGGTTAGGGGGATCAAGCGGCAGATAGATGTCGTGCAATCCGAAAAGAGCATGATGCAGTTTCTCGTTAAGCTCTATGATGATTTTCTTTGCATACTTGGCATAAGTCGGCACGTTGCCCACACCCATACCAACCACCACTGTACCGTCATCCTTGATGTCGCTCACCTCTATGATGGCAAAGTCAAGCTCGCCATAGAATCCATAGCGGAATTTCTGTGCAAGTTCCGAAAGATGAAGGTCGAAATAGTGGCAATCGTGAGCATTGATACGCTTACGAAGGTCAGGAAGATTCTGATAGGGAGTACGCATGCCTATAGCATTCGCACGCGCAAGCACACCGTCGCAACGGTCGCTTGTAGATGCGCCGGAGAAAATGTTGATCTTAAATTCTTTTCCTTCAGCGTGAAGACGTTCAGCCATTTCTGCTATCGCAGTCGGAACCACTTTTGGAGCTCCCGGGGCTGTGAAACCGGAAAGACCAACGTTGTCGCCATTATGAAACAACGATGCGGCCTCCTGGGGTGATAAGACAGGAAATCTCATTTTGTATATTTTTAGTTGTTTCCACATGCGGAAAAATGACCGGCTCTCTCAATGTTGTGCAACACCATAAACATTCTTCCGCATTTTATTCGCAAAATTAGCGAATTAATTCCATTCAACCAACCGTATTGGCATAAAAAGCACAGAGCGACAGGATAAAAAAGCGAGTATTCAGCAACAAGTTGACGTGCCTGTATTGTTATAAGTAGTAGGTCTTATCAAGTAAGTACCTACACCAATAAATCATCTCATTGAAGTCATTTACGAAATATGAATACAAACGACACTTCGTCTCACATCTCCACATCCCCCGGAGCTATTCCCGATGTCTCCACAAATACCTCCTCCCTCATTCCCTCTACCACATCCGTCTCCGATTCCGGACATTCCTACAAGAATGCGGTCAGGGAATACTTGGGGAAAGGACTGCGCTATGTCGTTCCACTCGTCATATCGGTATGCCTTCTTATATGGCTGTTTCATAAAGTCAATTTCCATGACGTAGTGACTACGGTCAAGGATGGATGCAATTTCTGCTGGATTGCAGTGATGATGCTTCTGACCATGCTGTCGCGCATGATCCGTGGAGTGAGATGGGGTCTTCAGCTTCGTGCTGCCGGCGTGAAGAGAATGCCGGTGGTGTGTGAATGGGTCACGATATGGGGAGCGTATGCCCTCAACATCGTCTTTCCGCAGCTCGGCGAGGCGTGGCGGTGCGTGTTTGTTAGCCGCAGGGAGAAGACGCAACTCTCCACCGTAATCGGCACGGATGTGGGCGACCGGGGTTCAGACCTCGTGGTCATCCTTGTGCTGCTGGGCGTGTCGCTCGTGGTGGCACACCCTTTCATCTCTGATTTCATCAACAGATACTCCCTCGGAAGAGATATGCGCGACATTACTGACGACCCTGTGGTATGGATAGGTCTCGGCATCGTCGTCGGCGGCTTATGGGCGATACTGCATTTCTGCAAGACTATGATATGGGTGAAACGTCTCGACACCAATCTCGACAGGATATGGGATGGCTTCAAAGTGATATTCACCATGAAGAAATGGTGGCTCTATCTCCTGCTGACCATTGCAATATGGGTATGCTATTTCCTTCAGACGTATGTAGTGTTCTTCGCATTCCCGTTCACACACAAACTCATCACCGACCCCCACATGGCGTATGGGCTAATTCCGGGGCTGGTGGTGTTTGTATTCGGATCGATGTCAATGGCGATACCCTCCAACGGCGGTCTTGGTCCCTGGAACCTTGCCATCATGTTCGCTCTCTCGCTTTTTGGCATATCCAACACTGAAGGGACAGCATTCAGCATCGTGATGTGGAGCTGCCAGGCTATTATGATCATTGCGCTTGGAGTATTCTCCGCAATATACGTTTCCACCACGTCCGGCAAAGGTGGAGATACCACACAAAATACATCGACATCAGCCGCAAAGGCATAATAAAACTCCCGGCATAGTTTCGACCATGCCGGGAGTTTCATATTTTCAAGCAGTAAGAAGGAACTTACTTCTTAGCGATTTTCTTGTAGCCGTACTGAGCATCCTTGCCAAGTTCCTCCTGGATGCGGAGAAGCTGGTTGTATTTAGCCATACGGTCAGAGCGGCTTGCAGAACCGGTCTTGATCTGACCAGCGTTTGTAGCCACAGCGATGTCAGCGATAGTAGCGTCCTCAGTCTCGCCTGAACGGTGAGAGATGACAGCTGTGCAGCCGTTGCGCTGAGCCATCTCAACTGCACGGAGAGTCTCAGTGAGTGAACCGATCTGGTTAACCTTCACGAGGATTGAGTTAGCGCAACCCTCAGCGATGCCACGCTCGAGATATTTAACGTTAGTAACGAAGAGGTCGTCACCTACGAGCTGGCAACGGTCACCGATACGGTCGGTAAGCATCTTCCAGCCTTCCCAGTCGTTCTCAGCCATACCGTCCTCGATAGAGTCGATAGGATATTCGTTAACGAGTTCCTCCATATAGTCTACCTGCTGCTCGCGAGTACGCTTGGGAGCGTCTGCACCCTGCTTCCAAGTATAATCGTAGATACCATCTTTGTAGAACTCAGAAGAAGCAACGTCAAGACCGATAGTCACGTCCTTACCGGGCTCGTAACCTGCTTTCTTGATAGCCTCCATGATTACGTTGAGAGCGTCCTCAGTACCGTCAAGGTTGGGAGCGAAACCACCCTCGTCACCTACAGCTGTGGAAAGACCACGAGCCTTAAGCACTGACTTGAGGTTGTGGAATACCTCTGTACCCATACGGATAGCCTCTTTGAAGCAGCATGCGCCTACAGGACGGATCATGAACTCCTGGAAGCAGATGGGAGCGTCAGAGTGAGCACCACCGTTGATGATGTTCATCATAGGCACGGGGAGCACGTAGCTATTTGCACCACCGATATATTTGTAAAGGGGAAGACCGAGATAGTCAGCGGCTGCCTTAGCAACTGCGAGAGAAACGCCGAGGATAGCGTTTGCACCGAGGTTAGATTTTGTCGGAGTGCCGTCGAGAGCGATCATAGCCTCGTCTACTGCAATCTGATCAAGTGCGCTCATACCTTTGAGAGCCTCAGCGATAGGACCGTTCACGTTAGCTACGGCTTTCTGTACGCCTTTGCCCATGTAGCGGCTCTTGTCGCCGTCACGAAGCTCAAGAGCCTCGTTTACGCCTGTAGATGCTCCGGAGGGAACAGCTGCACGACCGAATGCACCGCTTTCGAGATATACGTCAACTTCTACTGTAGGATTGCCACGGGAATCAAGCACCTCGCGACCGATAATCTTTTCAATTTTCATGTCTTGAATATGATTTAAAACATTAGTTCTCAATATTTATTTTAAGCGACGACCCGCAACGTTCTATTTTCTTTCCTACTGCCGCCGCTCTTCTAAAAGGATGGCATACCCTTTTCGTCTGCAAATTTAGAAATAATTTCTCATATTATCCATATTCCACGAAATTTTTTAACCAATTTTACATCCTTTTATATCAACTTACCTCCGGAAAGGGATGGTCTATGACTTATTTTTTGTAATTTAGCGTAATTTTTGAGTCAAAACACAAGCTGACCATAAACCAATGACCACACAGCAACTCACCGACCTGACCCTCTCGATGCTCGCGTTCGTGCCAAATGACCGGCAGCTCGCGCTTATCCATGCCCTATCCTCGTTTATCATCAACAGGGGACCTCGCGACGTATTCGTACTTAACGGATATGCCGGTACGGGAAAGACCTCCGTGATGGGTGCCACGGTGAAGGCATTGCGCATGTCAAACGTCAAGACATTCCTTCTCGCCCCGACGGGAAGAGCTGCGAAAGTGGCGGCGGCAATGTCAGGCGACAAGGCTTCGACCATACACAAACGTATCTTCCGCGGCGACTCCACAAACCCAAGCAACACCACATTCTTCCTCGCCGAGAATAAGGATGCCTACTCCTTATTTATAGTGGATGAGGCTTCACTCGTCACCGACGGTCAATCCTTCTCCTCATCGCTGCTTCAGCAAATGTGTCGCCACGTCTATGGTGCTCCCGGATGTGCCATGATTTTAGTGGGGGATCTCGCACAGCTTCCCCCGGTGGGACAGTCGGACAGCCCCGCGATGAATCCGGAACGATTAAGGCAGATTGGACTGAACCCGATATTCTTCACCCTCGACCTCCCCGTGAGGCAGTCGGCAGGGAGTGGGATACTCCACAACGCCACCATCATCCGGAAGTTTCTTTTCGGCAACCAAGACAGCAGCCAGTTCAGTCTCTACACACGCAACTTTCCCGACGTGACGGTCATATCATCACAGGAACTTGCCGACTCGCTATCCGACTCATGGGGCAGCGTCGGACAGGATGAGACGCTAATAGTCACACGTTCGAACCGACGCGCCAATAATTTCAACCGCGCAATACGCAACATGGTAATGTATGCCGACGCGCCACTCCAGCAAGGCGACCGCATCGTGATTGCCAAGAATGATTATTATTGGAGCAAGATCAACAAGCTGAAGAATTTCATAGCCAACGGAGAGACAGCGGAAGTGACATGGGTAGGTAAGAATGAGAAGGCTTACGGCAGATGGTTTGCGGAAGTGGAGCTGAAACTGCCCGACACCCCTACTCCGGTGGCAGCCAAAATCATGCTCCGCAGCCTTATCGCCGACGGTCCGACAGTGCCGCGTGAAGAGATGGAACGTTTTTACAACCGCGTCATGGCGGAGTATGACGGAGAACTCTCTCATAAGATAAAGGGTGCTCTTGAAGACCCGTTCTATAATGCCCTGCATGCCAAATATGCTTACTGCGTCACCTGCCACAAGGCTCAGGGAGGACAATGGCGACACGTCTACGTCGACATGGGTGCCATAGATCCCGAGGCGATCGGGAGCGATTTCTACCGCTGGCTCTACACTGCCGTGACACGCGCCACGGAACGCCTTTTCATCATAAATCCCAGTATACCCTGCGTCTGACCCGGAGTGAGATTTCTCATGACAAGATTTCTTGTATTATATCATGCCAAAATGACGGTATAAACCGCATTATGACCTCTTATTGAAGAAATATTTCTCTAATACAGATATTTTTCGTAACTTTGTCGCCAAAAGTTTCGAACATTTTATCCCAAAGGTAAAAAACAACAACAGATTAAGAATGAAAGCATACGTTTTCCCGGGCCAGGGTGCTCAGTTCGTAGGCATGGGTAAAGACCTCTACGAGACAAATGCAGAAGCTCGCAAACTCTTTGACGAGGCAAACGAGATTCTCGGTTTCCGTATCACAGACCTCATGTTTGAAGGCACAGAGGACGACCTCAAGCAGACAAAGGTGACACAGCCCGCCATCTTCCTCCACAGCGTGATTCTCGCCAAAAGTCTTGGCGACGAGTTCAAGCCAGACATGGTAGCCGGTCACAGCCTCGGAGAGTTCTCAGCACTCGTGGCAGCCGGTGCTCTCTCATTTGAGGAGGGACTCAAACTTGTGTCAGCCCGTGCACACGCCATGCAGAAGGCATGTGAGGCACGCCCCTCAACAATGGCAGCAGTGCTTGCGCTTCCCGATGCCAAGGTAGAGGAGCTTTGCGCTGAAGTAGACGACGTTGTTGCTCCCGCCAACTACAACTGCCCCGGTCAGGTGGTAATCTCCGGCACAGTGGAAGGTATTGATGCCGCATGCGAGAAGATGCTTGCTGCCGGTGCAAAACGTGCAATGAAGCTTAAAGTGGGCGGTGCGTTCCATAGCCCTCTCATGCAGCCTGCACAGGAGGAGCTCGCAGAGGCTATCGCAGCAGCGAAATTCCAGACTCCCGTATGCCCCGTATATCAGAATGTAGACGCCAAGCCTCACACAGATCCTGAAGAGATCAAGGCTAACCTCATCAAGCAGCTCACCGCTCCGGTGCGTTGGACTCAGGACGTAGAGGCTATGATCGCTGACGGTGCCGATGAATTTATCGAGCTTGGTCCCGGCTCTGTGCTTCAGGGTCTGGTGAAGAAAATCAACCGCGGAGTTGCCACTTCCGGCAAGCAGTAATCACCACGCAAAAAGGAGACACTCATTATGAACGTAGCAATAGTAGGCGCCAGTGGCGCAGTAGGTCAGGAGCTTCTCAAAGTGCTTGACGAGCAGAATTTTCCCGTAGACAATCTGCGTCTCTTCGGTTCGCCGCGCAGCGCAGGTTCAGAGTATGAGTTCCGCGGCAAGAGAGTGGTTGTAGAGCTTCTGTCGAAAGATTCCGACTTCTCCGGCATAGACATTGCCTTCACTTCAGCCGGTGCGGGCACTTCAAAGGAATATGCCGACGTGATCACTCGCCACGGTGCAGTCATGATCGACAACAGCAGCGCGTTCCGTATGGATGCTGACGTGCCTTTGGTGGTGCCGGAAGTAAACGGAGAGGATGCCCTCGACCGTCCGCGCAATATAATCGGCAACCCTAACTGTACAACGATACAGATGGTGGTGGCTCTGAAGCCTATCCACGACCTCTCCCCCATCCGCCGTGTGCACGTGGCAACTTATCAGGCTGCCAGCGGCGCGGGTGCTGCTGCCATGCAGGAGCTTATCAACCAGTATAAGGAGCTTGCCGACGGCAACGCGCCGACAATCGAGAAGTTTGCTTATCAGCTTGCATTCAACCTCATCCCCCACGTAGACGTGTTTACCGAAAACGGCTATACGAAGGAGGAGATGAAGATGTATAACGAGACGCGTAAGATCATGCATTCCGACGACATCAAGGTCAGCGCAACGTGTGTGCGCGTTCCCGTTCTGCGTGCTCATAGCGAGGCTATCTGGCTTGAGACTGAGCGTCCGCTCTCTACAGAGGAGGTGCTTGCTGCCTTTGAGAAGGCTCCAGGTCTGATCGTCAAGGATAATCCTGCCGAGAAGGAATACCCGATGCCGCTCGACATCACAGGCAAGGATCCCGTATATGTAGGACGTCTGCGCAAAGATCTCTGCGATCCCAACGGGCTCAGCTTCTGGGTAGTAGGCGACCAGATAAAGAAAGGCGCCGCCCTCAACGCCGTCCAGATCGCGCTCTGGCTCCTTGAGCATGACGACCGCCTGAAAAAGTAAGACGAAATATACAATCGGTAATCAAAAAAATCACCCCCGCAGTCATTTCTCATAGACTACGGGGGTGATTTTTATTAACTAATCCATATATGCTTCTGTGGGAATCGGATTAGCGTTCGGCACGCATGGGATTGGAAAGGAAATCCTCGTAGGCGAGTCGCAATCCATCGGGAAGTTCTGTCCTGTAGTTCCATCCGAGAGCCTGCGCCTTGCTCACGTCAAGGAGTTTGCGGGGCGTGCCGTTAGGTTTGGAAGTATCCCATACAATCCTCCCTTCATAACCGACAGTCTTTGCCACAAGTTCGGAAAGCTCCTTTATTGTCAGTTCCTTCCCGGTGCCGGCATTCACAGTCTCGTTGCCACTGTAATTATTCATCAGGAACACACAGAGGTTTGCAAGGTCATCCACGTAAAGGAACTCCCGGAGCGGACTGCCGTCGCCCCAACATACCACTTCCTTCAATCCATTCTCCTTTGCCTCGTGGAAGCGACGGATAAGAGCCGGAAGCACATGGCTATGCGTAGGATGATAGTTATCGTTCGGTCCATATAGGTTTGTAGGCATCACCGATATATAGTCGGTGCCATACTGACGGTTTAGATACTCGCAATATTTCAGACCACTGATCTTCGCCAAGGCGTATGCCTCATTCGTCTGTTCGAGAGAGGAGGTCAACAGACATGATTCGGGCATCGGCTGAGGGGCAAGACGCGGGTAAATACAGGATGAACCGAGAAATTCCAGTTTCTTGCAACCGTTGCGCCACGCAGCGTTTATGACGTTCATCTCAAGCATCATGTTCTGATACATGAAATCTGCCGGATGCGATGCGTTTGCCTCAATTCCGCCCACCTTTGCTGCTGCCAAAAACACGTATTCCGGACGTTCGGCGGCAAAGAAATCATCCACTGCCTTTTGATTCACAAGATCAAGTTCGGCATGAGTACGGGTGATAATATTCTCATATCCTTGACGTTTCAACTCCCGCACAATGGCAGAGCCTACCATTCCGCGATGACCCGCCACGTAAATTTTTGAATTCTTTTCCATAAATTCATCTAATGATTAACAACGTAACCTCCTTAAATTATTTCATACGACCAATCAGAAATAGTGCGTAATTCCGTAGAGAAATTCACGCCCACCTTCACCACAGTCCTGTCCCTTGCCTCCCATGACAAAGAATATCCTTTAGATGATATTTGACGCAATGCCTCGGAAGGATTCCGATCAATCTTAAATTCAAACACATAGACTCGCCACGGAGTCTGCGCCACCATGTCAACCCTTCCGGCTGATCGCGAAACCTCACATTCTGAGTTTGCTCCTAACATCATAAATATCATATACAGGCACAAGTGAAGATGTTTCTCCATAGGTTTGTTATCAATAATCTGATATGGCACACTTGCCAACAACCCTTTAAGAGTACGCATCATTCCATCTACATCGCCATTATTAATAGCCCTGCGTAGTGTCTGCTGTATGTCTTCAATCTCAAATCCGGCATCACCCTCCACAAACTCAGGAATAAGAAGATTGACCAAAGAAGACTGCACTTCCTGATTGGGTATACCAAGGCGATAATAACCGTCGCCATCAAAATCCCGTATGGTCAGATAACCTGTCTGGAAAAACAGAGACAATGGATTATCAACTGAAAACGGAGTAGACAATTTTTCAAACGACACCCACTTTTCTGTCAAGTCTTCTAATCTAAAACGAGATTTCTTTAAGAACTTTGCCAATATCCTTGACGAACCGGTCATTATCCAATACGGATCCAATTGCCTGGAATCTAATGCACTCAATAGACTAAATGGATTGAATACGTATTCCTTTGCACGTGTAAACCGATAGCCGTCATATTTATTTATCAACAATTCTATCGTCTTGTCACATGGATAATTATACGATTCCGCAAGTTCCTTTATTCCTGATGACAAATAACGCAACATCTCCTCCTTTGTAATACCGAGCAACGTGCCGAAACGTGCGTCCATACTTATATCCGACGGATTATTAAATCCGGAAAAGAGCGTTGTGTTGCGAAACCGCGACACCCCGGTGACGAATGCAAATTTTATATAACGGTCTTGCGATTTAAGTACAGAAAAGAATGGGCGTAAAGCCACTGTCGCTTGCTGCAACTTCTCCTCATCCTGAAGAAGATCAAGAATACCCTTGTCGTATTCATCAATCAGCACCACCACATTCCTACCCGTTTTCTTTGCCAATATCCTTATCAATTCAGAGAACAGACTTCCCAACGTGTATTCATCCGGATACCAACCGTCTTTTTCGGGATCAACGCCATATTCCTCCGCAATATTTTTGATCATGAGACGTAAATCCTTCTCAAAATTCAGGATTTCACACTCGTTCATTGTTGCAAAATCAATATGCACTACCGGATATTCAATCCATTCTTTCTCCAGATCGTATATTGTCAAGCCTTCAAACAACTCTTTCTTACCTTTGAAAAAAGCTTCCAAAGTAGATAATAAAAGACTCTTTCCAAATCTGCGCGGACGCGACATGAAATAATATTTCTTACGGAATAATTCCGGAAATATTGAGGTCTTGTCTATATATACGTAGCCACCCTTCCGCAATTCCTCGAAAGACTGCACTCCAATCGGATATTTTATAGAATCATCAGGCATATTAAAATGTAGTGATTTATTTCTGATAAACTTCAATGCAAAAATAAACAAATCACATGACATTTCAAAATCCGGAAATCGTCCAAGAATAAATTGATAACGTCATAAATAAAAAATTACGTGCCCACTTCCGTTTGCAGGTTAAGCTACAAATGGAAGAGGGCACATAGACATTTACCCCACACAATACCAGATGAGGTTTTCTATGGATTATTCCATGTTATTTTGCACGTTTGCTATCCCAGATAAGGTATCCGATGAGAAGCAGGTAAGCCACGCATCCGAGCATCTGCGTCATCTCGTAGCTGCCTGGAGTCTGATATTCAAACCCTACGAAGCGGGTGATTGCAGCAAACACTCCGAACAATGCACCGCCGGCGATAAGACCCGACGAAATCAGAGTGCCACGGTCACGACGGGCATCATTGACAGCCTTATCCTTGGAAGAATTGCTGACGTAGTATGCGATAGCACCGCCGACAAGCATCGGAGTATTGAGCGACAAGGGGATGAACATACCCAGACAGAATGCCAATGCCGGCACACCAAGCCAGTTAAGGATGCAGGCAAGAATAGCACCTACCATATACAGAATCCATGGAGTGTCACCACCCATCATAAGCGGCTCAATCACCTTTGCCATTGCATTTGCCTGCGGAGCCACAAGCGCATCATCTCCGGTGAAACCATACACCTGGTTGAGAAGCATGATGACACCACCGACTGTAGCCGCCGACACGAGAGTGCCGAGGAATTTCCAACTCTCCTGCTTCTTTGGAGTGGAACCGAGCCAATAACCGATCTTGAGGTCGGTCACAAAACCGCCTGCCATCGAGAGTGCCGTGCAGACAACACCGCCTATCACCATCGATGCCACGATACCGGATGTGCCGTTAAGACCTATACCAACAAATATCGCGGAAGCGATGATGAGGGTCATAAGAGTCATCCCTGACACGGGATTCGAGCCTACTATCGCAATTGCATTAGCAGCAACAGTAGTGAAGAGGAATGCTATGACAGTGACTACAAGCCATGCCACGAATGCCTGCCACAACGTGTTGATAACGCCTGCCCAGAAGAAGATGAGAACTGCTACAAGGGCTATTACGATAAAGAATACGATATGCTTCATCGAGATATCCATCTGCCAACGCTGTTCCTTTACAGAGGATGCACCACCTTTAAGCTCTCTGCCGGCGAGTCCGACAGCTTGCTGGATGATGGGCCATGACTTTATGATGCCTATGACACCTGCCATAGCTATACCGCCGATGCCTATCAGTCGCGCATAATCCTTAAACAACGCATCCGATGACATTGACACCAGTTCCGGGCTGCCATACGTGCCCATCAGCGGGATTATGATCCACCATACGAATATCGATCCGGCGAATATTACAAAAGCGTATTTCAGACCCACGATGTAGCCCAATCCGAGAAGAGCCGCACCCGTATTGCAACTGAGCACCAGCTTAGTCTTCTCCGCCAAAACCTGTCCGGCAGTAGATGCCATTGAAGTCACCGTCTCTGCCCACCATCCGAACGTAGCCACAAGATAATCGTAGATACCGCCTATGAGCGACGCCACGACAAGAGTCTTTGCCTGTCCTCCCTCGGCTGAATCCTTCGACTGGCTCGACACGAGCACCTGAGTGGTGGCTGTTGCCTCCGGGAAGGGATACTTGCCGTGCATGTCTTTCACGAAATATTTACGGAACGGGATAAAGAATAATATTCCGAGTATGCCGCCCAATAACGACGACAGGAATATCTGATAGAACTCCACCGTGATGTCGGGATACTTCGCCTGAAGGATGAAGAGAGCGGGGAGGGTGAAGATCGCTCCCGCCACAATCACACCCGAACATGCGCCGATGCTCTGTATAATCACATTCTGTCCCAATGGATTCTTCTTGCCGAGGGCATTGCTCAACCCCACGGCTATTATGGCGATCGGGATAGCCGCCTCAAACACCTGCCCCACTCTCAGACCGAGATATGCGGCAGCCGCCGAGAAGATTATCGCCATTACAATACCGGTGACTACTGAATAAGGAGTCACCTCTTTCTGGTCGTGGGCGGGATGCATCACAGGTGTGTAGCTCTCGTCAGCCCCCAGTTCGCGAAAAGCGTTTTCCGGCAGTCCGGTGCCGGTCATGATGTCGTCTTCGTTCTCTTTCATGTAATGTATATGTTTTATGATTAGATTTGTCAAGCAGCATGACCAAGCCGTCAAGACTTCCACTTGCGCGAATTTAATAAAAAATTAGTTGTTTTAAAAATTTTTTGTAATTTTGTATGTCACTTATCAACTGATATCTGTTACTCATTATTATACACCTATAAATCTCAAACAGCATGATAGACAATATCTCTTTGATGCACCGCGCAAAGGCGCAACTTGCCGACAATTGGATGAATGCGGCAATCGGCACACTGATCTACCTCGTCATCATGGGTGCGGCATCGTGCACCTACATCGGCGAACTCGTTCTCTTCGGATCGCTATCGTTCGGCTACTTCCTATTCATCGGCTGTCTTGTCGACACAAAGGCAATGAACCTCAACCTACTTTTCAAGGGCTTCGACCGTTTCGTAGAGACGCTAATTGCCGGATTGCTTTACTCCGTAGCAGTCAGCATCGGCACCGCCCTACTGATTGTGCCGGGCATTATCATCGGTCTGGGCTTCTCCATGACGTTCTTCATCATGGCAGATGATCCCAATATCTCCGGCATCGACGCCCTAAAGATGAGCTGGAACCTCATGAACGGACAAAAGATGAATCTCTTCTGCCTATACCTCCGCTTTATAGGCTGGATGATTCTCGCAATCATCACCTGCGGCATCGGTTACCTCTGGCTGGCACCCTACATGACCGCCACAACCCTTAACTTCTACCGCCAGCTCCGCTACGGCACCTGCTGACACATCATGCACATCCGTTCACGACATCATGCACATCATGCCGTGACATCATGCACATCATATATTTGTGAGCATTTTGCACAACACAATATATGATGTGCTTGATGTTTTATCATGATGTGCATAATGTTTATGCTTGATGTTTGTGCATGATGTATTTTTTTGGGGATACCGTTTAAACTTTCGCAGGCGACAGATGTCATAAGAAAGATTGAATTACGATGAAACTATGAACTTAAAATTTCTAATGCCCGTATGCATGGGCATTCTCCCTCTGACGGCTCTCGCTGCCGGAGACATTACAGGTAAGGTTATCAACAAGGAAACAGGCGATCCGATGGATTTCGTGACTGTGCAGCTCGTGAATGCAGCTACCGGCAAACCTCTTCCGATCGGCACCAATACCGATGAGAATGGCGTATTCATTCTAAAAGGTGTGAAGGATGGCAAATATATAGTCAAGATTTCAAATGTAGGCAGTATAGACCAGGAGCGTCCGGTAGAAGTGAAGAAGGACGACATTGATCTCGGCACACTCCGTCTTGCAGACGACACTAAACTTCTTCAGGAAGTGGTGGTAGAAGGGATACGCAGCCAGATGCGTTTCGAGCTCGACAAAAAAGTGTTTAGCGTAGACGCCAACGTCACAGCCGCCGGGCAATCAGCATCCGAACTTCTCGAATCAATACCATCCGTAGAAGTTGACCAGGATGGTGAAGTGTCGCTCCGAGGCAACTCCTCAGTGACAATATGGATAAATGGCAAGGAATCCGGACTTACCGCCGACAATCGTGCGCAGATTCTCGAACAGATTCCGGCAGAGACCATCGACAAAATCGAGGTCATCACCAACCCTTCGGCGAAATACAGTCCGGAAGGCACTGCGGGCATCATCAATATCGTACTCAAGAAGAACCGTAAGGCGGGATATTACGGAAGTGCCGAAATAAGCGGCAACTCCCGTGGCGGCGGCAATGCAGGTGTCAATGTCAATCTCAACAGCAGTAAGGTCGATGCTTTCGCCGGCGTGGGATTCCGTATGCGCCATGCAAAGGGCGGCTCCTTAATGAACCGTGAGTTTACCAACGGCACATACACAAAATCCGAAGGGGAAAGCCCATCGCATGGCAACGGACTATTCTTCCGTCTCGGAGCTACGGTGCATCTGACTGACAAGGACGACATTGCAGCCAATGGATTCGGAATGTTTGGTCACAACTGGGGACATTCCACTACCAACTACCATTCCAACGTTCCCGGCAACTGGCTATCTAACCTTGATTATTCCCACAACCGTGGCGACCACCGTGGTGCACATGCCGAACTTAGCTACACACATAAATGGCGCGACAATCACGTGCTTGACATCACAGGCTCGTTCAACAATTGGAGCGGACCAAACAACAGGTCGTACCTTCAGGATATCACATACGCTGACCGCGAGGAGACAATCTACCAGGAGCAGAACATGGACATGAGCAACCGTTCGTGGGAAGTGAAAGTGGACTATACTAACCAGTTCAACGAATATCTGAAGCTCGAGGCTGGCTATAATGGCAACTTCGGCAAGGAAAATACCCCTACCGACACCTATACCGGCACCTCTGCCGCCGATATGACCCAAGATCAGGATCTCTACAACCGCTTCATATATAAGAACAATATCTCCGCACTCTATGCGACGCTGGGCGGCAAGGTTAAGAACTTCAGTTTCTCAGCCGGATTGCGTGCCGAGAGCTGGCAGGTACGCACCCGCTCGCTTGGGTTCGGTCAGACGGAGAGTGACGTCGAGGAGTTTAAGAAAAACAATTTCGCGCTCTTCCCCTCGGCTTTCATCTCATGGTCGCTTCCACATGACAACGAGATGCAGATCAACTATACCCGTCGTCTGCGTCGCCCGTGGGGAGGAATGCTCAACTCGTTCCGCGACATATCAGATCCCACCAACATATCATACGGTAATCCGGAGTTGGAACCTATGTATTCAAACGCCTTCGAGTTGAACTACATCAAGAGCTGGACCTACCACATGATAAGCCTCTCAGCATACATGCGCACATCCACCAACATGATGAACCGCATCAGCTATCTTGACAACGACGTCATGTACACCACCTGGGCGAACGTGGCTGATCAAGTAAATTCGGGATGTGAGATTGTGGTGAAGAACTCCCTTTTCAAAAGCCATCTTGACCTCACCACCACCGTCAATCTATACAACAACCATATCAGTGCGTGGAACTACGACTTCAAGTCGGAAAGCGGCAACATCGTACCCATCAGCGGCGACAAGCAGAACAGTTTCGCATGGGATGCCCGAATGATGGCAAACGTTCGTCTCCCCTGGTCGCTCTCGCTTCAGGCTACAGGCAACTACAATTCTAAGATGCTCTCTGCACAAGGTTCTCGTCAGGGAGGCTGGAGCGTCGACCTTGGCGTGAGAAGAGTGTTTGGAGCATGGTCATTCTCCGTCAACTGCCGCGATCTCTTCGATTCGCGACGATTCAAGAGCACAACCACCGGACCTGACTACACGCAATATAACGAAAGATGGAGAAACGGACGCACCGTCCGCCTCACCATCAAATATTCATTCGGCAACATGAAAGCCAAACCGTCGAAAAATGAGGGCGAACCCATGGACGGCAGCGGCTATGGCGACGGCGGCGATATGTAGGTGTCACTTGCGGTCATACGAGCCTACAGATTGAAACAGAACGTGCCTGTTGACAATACTGTGTAGAAATCATAGTAGACGCCACGAAGGTAATAATTGGTGTTGTAAGCCGCCACGTTCAGACCACGGTTCCACATGTCGGTCCAAGGATTGTAGGCAGCCAGCACGGTGACATCGTAATCAACACCATTGTAGACGTAAGCTACCCTCATCGGTATTGTTCGCCACACTCCCGTAGCATCATATCCGCATGCAATGACGTTGGTCTCCCCCTGATTGGTCCACGACGGTGATGGTATGGGCGCGGAAGGATAGTTAGTCCATCCCGGACCCCAGCCGGGTCCACAGCCTGCCCCCCAACCGGGACGATAACCCGGCATGCTTGGCGACGGGATCACCGGACCGGGCATTCCACTCCCTATAGGATTAGGTCTGAAACTGCCACCTGTGCCCGGAGCCGGCAGACTGTTCTGGGCATATATGGACATCGCCGACAACACAGCGACAAACAACACAACCAATACACGGAGCAAGCCTCTTGCTCCGTTTCTCTTTTTATATACATCCTCTTTCATAGCATATCCTCACTTTCCTATAATATTTAATATCAATTAATATTTAATATCAATCTGATATCCATTGTTTGAATAGAGCAAAATTCAATCATTTTCACTTACAACAAATTGAGACAGGTAAAAGGTCGGGGAGTTTTTCATCCGAAATCCCAAAATTTACACTTTTTATGACAATCTCACTGCGTCATTCCCATTTTTTTTGTAAATTTGCAAATTAATAATCACAATAGGCTCCACGGGGCCCCGATAACCTTCAACAAATAATGGCAAAACAGGAAGACGTTTTCAAGACCATTGTAGCCCATGCTAAGGAATATGGGTTTGTGTTTCAATCAAGCGAAATTTACGACGGACTCTCCGCAGTGTATGACTACGGACAGAATGGCGTTGAACTAAAGAATAATATCAAACGCTACTGGTGGGAAGCGATGACAATGCTCCACGACAATATCGTGGGTATCGATTCCGCAATCTTCATGCATCCGACCATCTGGAAGGCATCGGGCCACGTAGATGCGTTTAACGACCCGCTGATCGACAATAAGGACTCCAAGAAACGCTATCGTGCCGACGTCCTCATCGAGGAGGAGATCGCTAAATTCGACGATAAGATCGAGAAAGAGGTGGCAAAGGCTCGCAAACGTTTCGGCGAGAGCTTCGACGAGGCTATGTACCGTCAGACTAATCCGCGAGTGCTGGAGAACCAGAAGAAGCGCGACGAGCTTCATGAGCGATTCTCCGTGGCAATGAATGCCAATGACCTTGCCAACCTCCGGCAAATCATCCTTGACTATGAGATCGTGGATCCGATTTCAGGCACACGCAACTGGACTGACGTGCGCCAGTTTAACCTCATGTTCAAGACTGAGATGGGTTCCACTGCCGATGGTGCAATGGAGGTATACCTGCGTCCGGAGACAGCACAGGGCATTTTCGTAAACTACCTCAACGTGCAGAAGACAGGTCGCATGCGTATCCCCTTCGGTATCGCTCAGATCGGCAAGGCATTCCGCAACGAGATTGTGGCACGCCAGTTCATCTTCCGTATGCGTGAGTTTGAACAGATGGAGATGCAGTTCTTCGTTCGTCCCGGTGAAGAATTGAAATGGTTCGACAAATGGCGTCAAAACCGTCTGCGCTGGCACAAGGCTCTCGGACTCGGAGATGAGAAATATCGTTTCCACGACCACGAGAAGCTTGCCCACTATGCAAATGCAGCTACCGATATCGAATTTCAGATGCCGTTCGGATTCAAGGAAGTGGAGGGTATCCATTCCCGCACGAACTTCGACCTCTCCCAGCACGAGAAATTCTCAGGCAAGAAAATACAATATTTTGACCCAGAACTAAACGAAAGCTATGTGCCCTACGTTATAGAGACATCTATCGGTGTTGACCGTATGTTCCTTAGCGTATTGTGCAGCTGCTACGAAGATCAGCAGCTGGAGGGTGGCGACCACCGCGTGGTGCTTCATTTCCCGGCTCCGCTTGCTCCGGTGAAATGTGCAGTTCTCCCTCTCGTGAAGAAAGATGGTCTTCCGGAGAAAGCACGCGAGATCCAGCATAAGCTACGCTTCGACTTCACCTGTCAGGTGGATGAGAAAGACTCCATCGGCAAACGCTATCGTCGTCAGGATGCAATCGGCACACCTTATTGCATCACCGTCGATCATCAGACTCTCGAAGACAACACCGTCACCTTGCGCCACCGCGACTCGATGGAGCAAGAGCGCGTCAACGTTGACGACCTTGAGAAGATACTTGCAGAGAAAGTGAGCCTCAACAGCCTTCTCCGCAAACTCCTTTGATAAAACCCCATACCACGCCGCCGGCATACCCGGCTATACCGGAGATACAGGCGGCGTGCATAATGTTTAATTAGAACCCGTAATCTTTAATTAGAATATGAGAAAATTCACGTGTAAACTCCTACTTGCCGTTTCTGCATTTGCGGGAGCAAGTTCTCTCTCTTCTTGCAACTACAACTCCCTCGTGGAGCAACAGCAAGGTGTGGATCAGGCTTGGGCTCAAGTGGAAAACCAATACCAACGTCGTGCTGACCTTATCCCGAATCTGGTCAATACCGTAAAGGGGTATTCCACTCATGAGAGCGAGACCCTGACGAAAGTGACTGAGGCAAGAGCCAAGGCTACCTCAATAACCATAGACGCGGACAACCTCAATGAGGAGACCCTCGCAAAATTCCAGGAAGCGCAAGGCGAGCTGTCGCAGGCGTTGAAATCTCTTCTGGCTGTCACGGAAGCTTATCCCGACCTGAAAGCCAATGAGAATTTTATGAATCTCCAGACCCAGCTCGAAGGCACCGAGAACCGTATTGCCACCGAGCGAATGAGATATACGGAAGCGGTGAAGGAATACAACACCAGCATAAAGAAATTCCCGACGATGATTTATGCCGGATGGTTCGGGTTTAAGGAGAAACCTCAGTTCAAGGCTGAAGCCGGAGCCCAGAAGGCACCGGAAGTGAATTTCTGATACTTCTTCATAACATAATCTATGCGAATTAAAAAATTCGGATTTCTCTTGCTCCCCACCCTTATCTTCGGAATGTCGTCCTGTCTCAGCGACGACAAACAGGAAGACTATTCCGGATGGCGTCAGGAGAATATATCCTACATTGAGAAAGCTGAAGCCGAGACCGCAAATGGCAAAGCCAAGTATGAGAAGATCATCCCTAAGTGGGATAAATCATCTTTCGTGCTCATGGACTGGCACAACGACCGCACGGAGACGGAGCGCAATCTGTCGCCTCTCGACAACTCCACCTGCAACGTCAAATATCTCCTGACAAACATCAAAGGGGATACGCTCGACAGTTCCTATGCCTTGACCGACAGTATTTTCAAATGCAAGCCGAATGAAATGATCACCGGTTTCTGGATTGCGTTGACCAACATGCACATCGGCGACTCAGTAACCACCGTCATACCCTACACAGCCGGCTACGGTGCCTACGGCTCCGGTTCGGTCCCCCCCTTCTCCACCCTTATCTTCCAGATCAAGCTCCTCAGCATCCCCGGTCTGGAAAAATAATCCCCAATAGAATAAAAGAAAAAGAAAGAGTAAAAGACTCGCGGGTCTTTTACTCTTCCCTTTTTCCAAGACCCGGCAGTTTCGTCACTCGAAGAGTGATCCAAGTCCGGACAGATTCAATCTGTCCCCCTCTCTACCAAATCCCCATCAAAATCCAAAGACACAAACAAAATCTATGAAGCATACAATCCTATCCATATCCGCAATCGCAATCGTATCAGCCCTCCTTACGAGCTGTTCCGCCTGCTCCGAGACGGAACATACCGAAGCCATAACAGCAGAAATCACCGCAGCCCAAATGGCAGGCAGAACCGCAGCACGCGAATACCTCACAAAAGAATGGAAAGACAACGCCGACCTACGTCAGATGCTCGAACTCACCGAAATGCACAAACCGAACCTAATCGACACTGCCCACAGCGAATGTGTGGCGGCATTCGACTCAACATTCATCTCCACAATACGCGCAGTCAACCCCTCCCTCGCCGACAGAGTCGCCCACATCAAACAGAAGTAGAAGTCAGCAGGGTGCCTTTGCGACCCTCTACGCCGATGCCGAAGAGGGCATAATCGTAGATCACCGGGTCATCGGGACGGAACGTGCGCAATACTGCCGTCAACTGCTCAACACTCTTCCTGTCGTTTGCCTTTCGGCTGATGAGGCCTAATTCTCGCGATATATTGCCTACATGCACGTCAAGCGGAATATAAAGCTTGCTCTTAGGTATGGATTTCCATACTCCCATATCAACTATACCATCATCGCGCACAAGCCAACGCAACGCCATGTTCACGCGTTTCAATGCCGTCTGCTGAAGATTCACGGGGAGACACTGGCTGCAAGTTGCCCCTCCGTTGACGTCGCTCATCAACCTCTGCATCCCCTCTACAAGATTCCATGCCGGGCTTTCAGTATCCCCGCATCCTATCGCTGCGGAGAAAGCATCCAGACTCCCATATTCCGAATATATCCTGTGCATACCTCTAAGGAAATAGCTGAAATGCTCGCCAAACATTGTGCGATGGATATTAAGACGAGGATCAAGGTCTTCGTAGCCCTCATCCATCACGTAGCGATACGGTTCATAATCCATCAGCGCAAGCATCTTTTCCGCATCACGGCAAATCATCTTCCTATTGCCCCAGGCAATGATAGCAGACAGGAACGACACAATCTCTATATCCTGCAACCGGCTGAAACGACGTGGGAACTGCACAGGATCCTCATCTATAAACGACGGATTATTAATTCTCGCCGCCTCTGCATCCAGCAGCTCCCTTATATCCGATAAATCACCGGCACCATTCTCTTCCATCAAAATCTTTTCCATATCATTTTACTTTTATTTTTTCGGGATCAGATTCACGATTCATGCGGTCAAGGGCTGTCACGACGAAGGTGGATCCGGAGAGCTGAGAGGGATCATCCGAGATGAGCACACTATTATATGGCGTCACCGCAATTATAGCCTGTGGGTCATCAAGGTCAATCTCCTCCCCCGCGAAAAATTCATATACTACATATCTGACAGCATCCGTCTCTTCGGGAGTGTGGTCATGATATTTCCGCTTACCAGTCCATGTCAGAAACAACCGATCGCCCCGATTCTCCACCTGAAGATCCTTCACACGCGACGGCTTCAACGACTTGTCGCCATATTCCGGAGGCAATGCAATGGTAGACTGATATTTCATCGCAAGCGAATCCGCCACGCCCTTATAGTTACCCGTCACCCAGTAGCCATGCCACCAGACATTCCCCTTCACGTTGGGAAGCCTACGCGACAGTTTCACTTTTGTGTCAAGTTCATTCCTGTCGTTATTCCGAGGGTCAGGCGTATTCATAGTCCGCTGCACATCCTGACCTATATACACATCTACCCCGTTGGCATTATCGTTCCACCATTGGGCGAGATGACGGCTTGGCGCAGCCTTCATGTCGAGAGTCCAGTAAAGCTGCGGCGCAAGATAATCAATCCAACCATTCTTCGCCCAAAGAAGCACATCTGCATAAAGGTCGTCATAATTCTGAAGACCGTTGCTGTTACTCCCCCGGCTATCTGTGCTCTTGTTGCGCCATATACCGAAAGGACTCACCCCGAATCTTACCCACGGCTTCTCCGATTTAATCGTGGTGTGGAGTTGCTCAATAAGAAGATCCACGTTATTACGTCGCCAGTCATTACGGTTCATTCCGTTGCCGAACTTCCTGTAGCTTGCATCGTCAGCCTGAAATTTCTTACCATTGGCAGGATATGGATAGAAATAGTCATCAATATGAATGCCATCGACATCATACCTGTCGATGATATCCTTCACCACTTCACAGATAAAATCACGGTTCTCCTTATATGCAGGATCAAAAAATACTTGCCCGTTAAACTTTACAAACCTATGCGGCTCCCTCTTCGACACATGGTCGGCAGGCAGGATATCCTTTGCATTCGATGTGACGCGATACGGATTGAGCCATGCATGAAACTCCATCCCCCTCTTATGTGCCTCCTCTATTGCAAAAGCCATCGGGTCCCATTCCGGATAAGGAGCCTTACCACGTTTTCCGGTAAGCCATGCACTCCATGGCTCAAGTTCCGACCTATACACGGCATCCGCCGTGGGACGCACCTGAAAAATCACTGCATTGCATCCGGCATCCTGAAGCTTCTGCAACTGCGACACTATATATTTCTGCGCTTCGGCAGTAGACTTACTCTGCCATTGCGTCTGCCCTATGACGTGGAGCCACGCACCACGGAATTCCCTTTTCGGATTATCGGCAGCCGACGGCAATCCTGCCATCAACGCCACCCCTGCCAAGAAACTGATTATTCTCCTCTTCATTATCACTCGGTTAATACCACTACAAAATTACGGAAAAATTTTTATTTGTCTCTCCTTTTGAGAATAGAAAAATTGATTATAAATTTGCACAATGAATGGCGTGGAAGGATGGAATGCCTAACCATTTGCCATCCTACTTTATAATCTATACTCTAACAACCTTAAATCATCCCCACTAATGACCCGACAGAGATACGACACACTTATGTCAGACGTGCGCGACTACACGATGATTGTAGTCGGGCAAATATTGTATGCTATAGGCTTCTGCGTGTTTATACTCCCGCATCAGATTGTGATCGGTGGTATGACCGGCGTCGGCACCCTCGTATATTTCGCCACAGGTGGACTAATTCCCGTAGCCGTGACAATGTATGGATGCAACATCGCGCTCCTTATAGCCGGCTTCAGGATGCTCGGAAAGACATTCCTTATACGCACTATTTTCGGTGCTACCGGAATGTCGATATTCATCGGACTTATCGAGAACTATTTCATGAACCATCCCGCACTGCTGCAACAGACCGAAATGAGCATCATACTCGGCGGAATACTCTGCGGTCTGGGCATCGGCACCATCTACGTACACAACGGCACTTCGGGAGGCTCCGACATCATAGCCGCCATGGTGACAAAGAAATCAAACGTCAGCGTCGGCAGAATCCTCATGATGGTGGATATGACAATCGTGGCTCTCACCTTCTTCCTCCCATTCAATGGCACACTTGAAGAGCGCGTGCAGGAGAGCCTGCCAAGGATAATCTACGGATGGATAACCATATTCGTCTATTCCTATATCACCGACACCCTGCTCAACACCAACCGGCAATCAACCCAATTCGTAATATTCTCCAACAAATGGAAAGAGATAGCCGATTCAATCAACACCGATGCCCACAGAGGCGTGACAGTACTTGACGGGACGGGATGGTATACCAAAAACAATGTGAAGATCCTGCTCGTATGGTGCCGCAAGATAGAATCGGTCACTATATTCAGGATCATAAAAAACATCGACAACAACGCATTCATAGCCCAAAGCAATGCCAACGGCGTCTATGGCAAGGGGTTTGACACTATGAAGGTAAAGGCTATAAAGAAGCATAACGCTTGATATGACACCCATACAGATAAACAGACAGCGTGGCTGACAATCGGGTCAGCCACGCTGTCTGTTTATTCATCATTCAATTACCGTGACGTCATTCATAATAGCTCAATCTGGCGGCGGCAAGCTGATATTCATACATGAGATCAAGATATTCCCGGTTTGCCTGAACGAAATAGTTATATTCATTCATATAGTTGAGCAGGGTGATCTGGCGCGCCACAAGAGCCTTCCGGAGGAGTTCCAGCGGGGTTGTATCAGACACTATCGGTGCATATTCCGCTAACGACTGCTCATAATAATCAAGCTGCACGAGATCCGCCTCAAAATCCGCCTTACGCTGGCGCAGTAAGATCTCAGCGTCAAGAAGAGCCAACTCTGCATCCACCACACCCGCCTTACGTGCATGTTTCCTGCTCCACGATGGAAGACTTATCCCCACGGAGAATCCGTTGAATCTTTCGCCACCTTCCGACTCATGCTCATAGCCTACCGAGAAGCCGGGAAGCCCCGACATCTTCGCTACCTTCAGATTCTGACGCGCCACTTCCGTCTGAAGACGCGCAGCGGCATATCCGGGATCACGCTCCTCTATAAGAGACAGCGTTCCGGCAAGTTTACCCTTGTCAATGGCAGGATATTCATCCCCGGCAAGCCTCACCACCTCATCAATCGGTGCGCCACCATTGAATGCCTGCAATCTTACCAACAGCGCATCCCTGTCACGCTCAAGCTGGTGTAGTTCCCTATGCACACCTATTCGCTCTATTACTGTCTTATTATAGTCGATACGGGTCTCCAATCCCTCCTCAGCGGCACGCTTATAGTAAGACTCCATGCTGTCGAGCCGCGCTGCATATCGGCTCTGATGGCAGATAAGCTGCTGATTATGTATATAATCGATAAGCAATACCCGTGCGTCTCTGCGTGTGTCAAGCATGGAGGATGCCCTTAGAAACTCCAATGCCGACTCGGCTGTGTCTGCCGCCCGCTTCCTCGCAGCATAAAGTCCGGGCCAATCAAACCCTTGACTTACCGACACACCCAATTTATTACCCGCCTCAGCATTAGTGCCCCAGACACGCGAGAACTCAGCCTCCGGACCGGGAAGCACATTCTCCGCACGCATCGTTTCCACTTCTGACACTCCGCGCTTAATTGCGGCTTTTGATTCAAGGTTATTGCTGACCAATATATTCAATGCGTTCTCAAAATCATTGGCATATACGCCTGTCAACGCTGTCGCCACTAAGGCAACCGTCAATAACATGCTTCTCATTTTTCCTTCTTTATTTCTTTTTTACTGACAATATAACATATTATCGGGACTATAAAGATATTCAACAAGGTTGAAGATAGCAAACCGCCCAATATCACGATAGCCAAAGGCGACTGTATCTCGTTGCCGGGAAGATGTCCGCCGACGGCGAGAGGTATCAATGCAAGAGCCGAACTCAACGCTGTCATAAGTATGGGGGTAAGACGGTCAGCCGAGCCATGGATGATAAGTTCGAGAAGACCTTCTCCGTCGTGACGCAGAGTCTCGTATCTCGACATGAGAAGCATGCCGTTGCGAGTGGCGATACCCATCAGCGATATGAATCCGATTATGGCAGGGATGTTCATCTCTCCCGAGGTGAAACGCAAGATAAACACTCCGCCGATAAGGGCAAGCGGCATATTCAGCATTATGATAGCCGCACTCACCCAACTGTGGTATTGTCCGTAAAGAAGAAGGAATATGATGATGATTGAAATGACCGATACCAACGCAAGAGTGCGCGTTGCAGCCTGTTCGCTCTCAAACTGTCCGCCATAGCTGACGTGATAGCCGGCAGGGAGATCTACATTCTCCTCTATCTCCCTCTGTATATCCTCCACCACGCCACGCAAATCCCTGCCATCCACATTAGCCGACACCACAATCCTGCGGCTGACGTTCTCACGGTTGACCGCATTCGGTCCGGATGTTGACACCACATCCGCCACCGCACTAAGTGGAATCTTACCTTTCTGCGAATCGATCATGAGCGAATTTATGCTCTCTATCGTATTGCGTGCATCCGGCTCCACGCGGAGAGTGAGATTGACAGGGAAACCATCCTCATACACCTGCGACACCACCTCGCCTGCCATCGCCACGCCGATATAATCGGCAAACTCCGACATCGGTATGCCATAGTATGCAAGCATCTCACGGCGCGGACGCACGTCAAGCTGCGGACGTTCCATCTGCTGCTCAATATTGGCATCCACCACGCCATCCACCCCCTTGGTCAGCTCCTTGATCTTGTTACCCATAGAGTTGAGTACCGACAGGTCTGGACCGAAGAGTTTTATTGCAATCTGTGCCTCAGTGCCTGAAAGCATGGCATCGATACGGTGAGATATAGGCTGACCCACCTCTATGTTGGCACCCGGCAGATGCGACAGTTTCTCACGAAGCTCTGCCACCATCTCTCGTCGTGACCTACCCTTGTCGAGCACGTATGGAGCCTCTATCTCGCTGACGTTGACTCCTAAGGAATGTTCATCAAGCTCTGCACGTCCGGTCTTGCGAGCCACGGTGCGTATCTCCGGAATACTGAGTATGATCTTCTCAGCCTCACGCCCCACCTCATCGCTACGGTCGAGCGATATGCCAGGCAATGTGCTGACGTTGATTGTAAGCGACCCTTCGTTAAATGGGGGGAGGAAACTTCTGCCAAGCGTGAAAAACATCCCTACCGCCACAATGAAAAGCAGAGCCGTGCCGCCTATCCATATCCGGGGCTTGCTCAACGCATGGCGTAATCCGCGTTCGTATGCCGAAGAAAGCTTGCGGGCAAGCCACGGCTGACGGTTCAACTGCGACATTGCCTTCTTGCTACCGAGCAGATAACTGCACAGCACCGGGGTAACGGTCAGAGCTACTATCGTGGAAGCCACCAGCGACACGATGAAGGATATGCCCAACGGCTTTAGCATACGTCCCTCCATGCCGTGGAGGAAGAACAGCGGAATGAAAGATGCCATTATTATCAATGAGGAATTGAAGATAGGCATACGCACCTCCTTCGATGCCTCAAACACTATCTTCAGTACACTCTCACCCGATTCCCGGCGTTCCCTAAGCCGCTTATACACATTCTCAACATCGACAATGGCATCATCCACAAGCGAACCGATCGCAATGGCAATGCCTCCGAGACTCATGGTGTTGATGGAGAATCCCAACAGATAGAGTATTATGAGAGTGACGAGCACAGAGAGCGGCAATGCCACGAGCGAGATCAAAGTGGTGCGCAGGTTCTGAAGGAAGAAGAATAGCACCACAATCACGAATATCGCACCCACAAACAGGGATTCCTGAAGATTGGAAATTGAATTCTGTATGAAATCCGCCTGACGGAATATGTCGGTATGCAGCGTCACTCCGGCGGGGAACGTCTTTGAGAGAGCAGCAAGTTCAGCATCTATCTTCTTGGTTAGTTCAATAGTACCGGCACCGGGTTGCTTCGAAACAGTGAGCAACACCGCAGGCTCACTGCGCACGGATGCCACACCGAGACGTGGCTCCTCTCCACCTTCCGCAATCTCTGCCACGTCGGAAAGCAGTATTGGACTGCCACTGTCGCCACCGACCACTGTCGTTGCCAACTCATTGACGTCGGTTGTGCTGAGATCCCCCTTCACGATATACTCATTGCCATGATCATATACCACGCCACCCGCCACGTTACGGTTCATGCCTGACACTGACTCCCTCACCTGATTCAGAGTCACTCCATAACGCTGCATCTTGGCTGGACAGAGGCGTATCTGATACTCCTTGGCATCCCCACCTATCACCGACACCTGCGACACTCCGCCCAGCGAAAGGATACGCGGACGCACCTGTCGTTCGGCAAGCGTGCGTAATTCCCGGAGACTGATCGTAGAGTCTGCCGATGTCATGCCGATAATCATCATCTCCCCAAGTATTGAGGATTGGCTGCCCAACGTTGGGCTACCTGTGCCCGGGGGCAACGTGCCCTCTATCTCCGATAATTTTTCCGCAACTATCTGGCGTGCTAAGTATGGATCAGTATTCCAGTCAAATTCCACCCACACCACGGAGAAACCTGTCGTGGTGGCAGAACGGACACGACGCACACCGGACGCACCGTTGACAGCAGTCTCCACAGGATACGTCACCGTGGTCTCAATCTCTTCAGGCGCCATACCCGGAGCCTCGGTCATGACTGCCACCGTAGGCGCGTTAAGGTCGGGGAATATATCAACCTCCATGCGCATCATGACAATGACACCTGCCACGAGCAACAACCCGGTCAGTACCACAACCGCAAGACGATTATCGAGCGAACTCTTTATTATCTTATTCAGCATATCTCTCTGACTCCTTGATTAATGATTATGGGAATGACCTTCGGGCACTACCGTAGACTGTTCGGCAAGACGCACAAACGAGACACCGCCAACCACTACCTTATCCCCTTCATGAAGACCGGACAGAATCTCAGCATCGGTGCCATTCAAGGCACCCACCTCCACGTGGCGTTTCTCATATTCATTACCGCCTGTCTTCACGTATACAAACTTCTCGCCAAGCTGTTCGGACAATGCAGCCACAGGCACTGAAATCACTCCGGAACGCGACACCCCACGCAGATACACCTCGGCAGCACTCCCTGCCACTACAGGCGCACTATTGTCAAAAGTAAAATAAACGGGTATATATCCGGGCATCTCCGTAGATGAGGATGCCGATGACGAAAGCAGCTTACCGCCATATTCCGACAGATCGACACTCTCGCCGTTGCCACCATGAGGAGTGATCACCACTCCGCTCAACATCGGCAGGAGAGATGCATCACGCACGGGCAACAAGGCACGCAACGTAAGGCGTCCGGATCCGGAAATGAGTGCCACCGGATCGCCGGTATTTACAAACGCACCCTCTCCCGCCACTATTCCGGTAAGCACTCCGGCGCGTGGTGCGGTCACTACGCCTGTGGCAGCCTGTGGGCTATATGACGCCTTAGCAAGTTCGTATGCCGCCAACGCATCATTATATTCCTTTTTCGTTATGAGTCCATCCTTAAGCAACGGGGTGAGACGGTCAAGTTCACGCTTGGCATTATCCAACGCCGCCTTCCCGGAGGCATTGGCATCACCTCCGCTCACGCCCGATGCCTTTATGCGGGCAATCGTCTGCCCCGCCTTCACAGTGCAACCCTGTGTTATGCCGGGAGCGAGAGTCACCATTCCCGACGTGGGGGCACTCGCTGTCGCCACGTCTGACGCCGACGGCAATATTTCAGCTGCCGACTTTACAGCATCCCGAAACTCTCCCGACACAATATCCACAACTGTCACGCCGTAATGCTCGGCATCCTCCGGCTCCATGTGTATTGCGCCGGCATCAGCATGCGTTCCCTTCTTATCCTCCGACTCATGTCCGGATTTAGAGTGCATCTCAGCTTCATTCTCATGGTCATGTCCGTCATGTGAGTCATGTGAGCCACAAGACGACAGAACGGTGGGCATCGCGAGAATCACACCGCAACACACTGCACCATAAATAAATTTTCTCAGGCGAATCTCCCTGTCAAGCATATCTCTTACGTTTTTTGAGTACAATTTTCCACAAAGATAATACTCCGTACCCACATTATAAATTATATAGCAGTCATTTCGACATTACGGTAAATCATTTGCAACTCAATTGCAAATATCATATATTTTATGGGTATAAAACTAACCTATGACCTATAAACCATAACCTATGAGAGAGTCTAATTGGGCAGAGATTTTTTTGAAGTCTTGATTCAGGTCAAGGGTTTTGAACATCAGGATATTGCCATCATTAGTGACGATTTTCTCGTTGGGAAGAGTCTCCTCCTGAGTCTGCGCATAGAGTAACATTCCGTCCACGTTTCCTTCATGGCAAATATCTTCATTCATCACGTATGTGTGAATCTGATAGAGATTGGCAGAATGATATGTAGACCTGTCGAAGTGCGTCGCAAGTGTCCGGGAGTAATACTTCGTGTCGATGATAAGGGTTCTCTCGCCAATATGCAGCAGTATGTCAGATTGCATTATCGGCAGATGCGTGGTGTCGGATAGCTCCATGTTGATGTTCCATCCTATCTGTTTCGCCTCCGCCTTCAGAGAGGGATGATGCCTGCGGTAATAGTTGAGCACAAAATTCTGAAAGAGCAGATTCATGTGCTCGTCGGAAAATGTACGCATACTGTATTTCCCCTCCTCCGTAGTCAGCAACTGTCTGTCAAGTATGAAATAGCAGATACTGTGTAGCATACGGTAAGTCTTGCTGTTACGGTCATAACGCAATACGTTCCAGCGAATCCTGTCGGCAGTTATCTCGTCAACATTCTCAAACGGGAGCATTATCTTCCGTAGCAACGACTTACGCTTACTCTTCACTCCGGATTGCTTCAGCAACACACCCACCGCAGTCTTCAGAATCTGATTAAACAGATTGTTTTCAGTAAGCACATCATACTCACATTGTAGCTTCCGGCGGCAGGCAGCAAAATTACGCATCGTGCCGTTGATGTCAAGTTTTCCGCGCAACGTGGTGAGAGAATCCTGATGCCCGACATAACTCTTATGTAACCCCTGTTTCAACTGACAAGAGATGCCCCTCGCAAGAATTTCCGCAAACAGGTCGTAGATCTCCTCAAAGTCCTCGCCGGCTACCTGCTCATAGTTATTCGCCCTAAGCTGTCGGAAAGCGTAGGTGAGCATATAGTAGACGTTTTTTATCAGAATACCCTTATCAATAGTCACGACAACAGATCTTTAAGTATCCTTATCTCTCCGGCAGCTTTCTTAGGGTCATCAAACCAATATTCCGCCAGCATCGGCTGAATATCATACTCAATGACATTGCGCAGCGTCATCTCATCAAAATCATCCTTAGGGAAACAGAAATAACTGTGACCTATACAGAAGCCCTTCCCAAGAGAATCATCACTCTCAATGATGCCGTTCAACTCCTTAATACGGGCTATCACCCTATTCAGCCGTTCGTTACCGAAACTGTCAAGCATCTCTCTGAATCCCGTGCTTTCAAAACCGGGGACTATCTCAAAGAAGCTAAAACGACGGCGTAGCGCATAGTCAATCATCGCAAGACTACGGTCTGCCGTGTTCATCATGCCGATGATGTAAAGATTCTTTGGCACAGAAAACTCCTCATCGCGATATGCCAATTTGAGTTTGTATCCACGATAATCTTTCTCTATCAGCATAAGCAACTCTCCGAATATCTTACTGAGATTTCCACGGTTGATCTCATCAATTATGAAGAAATACATCCTGTCGGGATCAGGGTCCAGCTCTGCCCTCTTACAAAATTTGTAGAAACGCCCCTCCTCTATCCTGAAGCTGCCGTCCTCCTGCGGTTTGAATCCCATGATGAAATCCTCGTATGAATAATTCTGATGGAATTGCACCATCTCAATCCGGCTATCATCCTTCTCCCCCATGATGGAATATGCAAGCCTACGTGCAGAATACGTCTTACCCACACCGGGAGCACCTTGCAGAATGACATTCTGCTTAGTCCGAAGCAAAGATTCCAAACGGTCGTAGTGTGCCTCCGTCATAAAAACTTCCTGCAAAAAATCCTCCTTCAAATACAACTCCTTGCTATCCTTCTGCTTCAACTCCGGATTTTTGGCACGTATCATTTCAAGCAACGAATCAGCCTCATCATCCGAGAGACCACAAAATGTGACTCCCATAGGGCTTTTGATAAATCTGACTTCAGATAATGCTTCATTATCTTTCATTTCTTGCCATGTGACCGGCTCGAAAAGAGTTTCAATCTTCTCAAATTCTATTTCCTTACCATCACTTGATTTAGAGACTCGCGCAAGGGCAACAATACGTTTTGACGGATTGGAATCATAACATACCACAATATCCCCCTCTTTTGCGGCTTCCATATCCGTAAATACATTACGTTTCCTATTGTTGTCATTATATAAAGTCCACATTTGCTTAGCACCAACCGGCTTATCAGCAAAAGTATAGGTCTTCGGACTGGCTATCAGCAACCAAACTCTTTTATTATGCCCCATATCTGAAATCTTACTCTCTTCATCAAACAAACCCTCCAGACTTTCCACGTAATCAGGATATTTGGAAATATCAGTAAGAGTCTTCTGCACTAATTGTTGAGGAGAATCCCATTCTCCGATATCTGTCCATCTTACCTTACGCGAGCTTAAATATTCATCCACATCATCATTATATTCATATTCACCTTCAACAATACCTCTACCCACAATTTTATAAAGACCCTTTTTGGCGTAGACCGTATCTCCAGGTTTCATCACTTTTGCAAATTCCCATACCGCAAGACTATCATTGCTAAATCTACCTTTTGGATTATCATAGACCTTGCGCATCTCATCTACAATTTCATCCCTATTTGTAAATCGTGAATAATCGCCAAGATCATCCCAACCAAGCAACATTACCCCATCCCTCAAGCAACGCTCCCATTGGGAAGCCCCTTCACCCGGGGCATATAGCCACTCTTTAGCCGGTTTATCCACTTGTATTTTTTTAAGAGTGGCGATCAGCTCGTCATAATATTCGAAAACGTCTTTATCACCACGCCGTTCTATCAGAAACTTCATAAGTTGTGACATACCGGCTTTCTCTGCATTATCCATACCGAAGTTAATGCACAAGTCACGTAGCCATTCCTGCTTATAGATAGGCATCAGCCATTTGTCGGAATATAGGAATGCAATCTTCCATTTATACATCCCGTTGATCACATCAACACTCTCTATCATATCAAGATCATGATTACGCGCAGCAGTAGCCACGACAGCAATCGCAGTCCTCACTTTCTTAAAAGCCTCCATAGCATCAGATGCACCATATCGGGCATATCGGGTATACCAGGCATATTTGTCATCATATTGGATCTTGGGATTGCTCTTCTCAATATTCTTATATCTGAAAATACCGAATTTAAAGGCATTGCTACCCCATATCGAACCGAGTTCCTCCGTCTTTGATTCCACCCAATTGCAGAACGATTCATTCGGTACAAGGTCAGTATATTCCTGTAAGGTCATTTGCGGCAGCCAATCAATAGGATAACGTTCCAGGAAAGATTCATATAGCTGATGTCGGTCGGTAATCATGATTTTAAATTTGATTTATCGGTCAGTATAAACCGAGGGATTAAAATTCACTAAATAATAGCTTGCAGACCCCCAGTCGTGGATAATTACTTATGAAGTTTAGACAACTTCTATTGCAAAGGTACAAATTTGTTGTGAGATTGCAAATCAAATGAACGTTTCTGACGTAAATTCCGATATAATTTCATGCGTTGAAAAGAGGTTAATAGACTATCGTGCCGAATGTGCATGGTCATATTGCCGATTTTGAATTTATTTTGTAATTTTGCAACTCTAAAACTATCATTCTCATGAGCGAATTAGCCACAAAGTACAACCCCTCCGAGGTTGAAGACAAATGGTATGCATATTGGATGGAACATGGTCTGTTTCATTCCGAACCGGATAACCGCGAACCTTTCTGCATAGTGATACCGCCGCCAAACGTCACGGGCGTGCTTCACATGGGTCACATGCTTAACAATACGATACAGGATATCCTCGTGCGTCGCGCACGTATGCAAGGAAAGAATGCACTATGGGTGCCTGGCACAGACCACGCCGCGATTTCCACAGAAGCAAAGGTGGTGGCAAAACTTGCCGAGCAGGGCATCAAGAAGACCGATCTCTCACGTGAGGAATTTCTTACCCACGCATGGGACTGGACCCACAAATACGGCGGCATAATCCTGAGCCAGCTCCGTAAGCTCGGAGCATCATGCGATTGGGAACGCACCGCGTTCACCATGGACGAGACACGCTCAAAGAGCGTCATGCACGTATTCTGCGACCTCTACAACCGCGGTCTGATATATCGCGGCGTGCGCATGGTCAACTGGGACCCGCAAGCCCTCACTGCCCTTTCCGACGAGGAGGTGATATATAAAGAGGAACAAAGCAAACTCTTCTATCTCCGCTATATGGTGGAGGGGGAGGATAACAAATATATCGTGGTAGCCACCACTCGCCCCGAAACTATTCTCGGCGACTCAGCCGTATGCGTCAACCCTAACGACGAACGCTACACATGGCTGAAAGGTAAGAAAGTGATCGTGCCGCTCGTAGGTCGCGCTGTGCCCATCATCATGGACGAATATGTAGAGATGGATTTTGGTACCGGCTGTCTTAAAGTAACACCCGCCCATGACGTCAACGACTATATGCTCGGCGACAAATACGGTCTGGAGACTATCGACATCTTCAACGACAACGGAACAATCTCCGAGGCTGGAGGTATGTACGTCGGCATGGACCGCTTTGACGTGCGCAAGCAGATAATGGTTGACCTGGAGAAGGCAGGTCTTGTAGAGAAGGTAGAGGATTACGTCAACAAGGTGGGTCACTCCGAGCGCACAGATGCAGTGATTGAGCCGAAACTCTCGATGCAGTGGTTTGTGAAGATGCAGGATCTCGCAGTGCCTGCACTTGAGGCTGTGGAGACTGACTACATCAAGTTTGTGCCCGCAAAATATAAGAACACCTACCGCTACTGGATGACCAACATAAAGGACTGGTGCATCTCACGTCAGCTATGGTGGGGACATCAGATTCCGGCATGGTATCTCCCCGGCGGAGGTTACGTAGTAGCGGAGAACGAGGAGGAGGCACTTCTCAAGGCTATCGAGAAGAGCGGTAATCCGGAGCTTACACTCGCCGACCTGACACGCGATCCGGACTGCCTTGACACTTGGTTCTCTTCATGGCTATGGCCCATATCACTCTTCAACGGTATTCTTGATCCCGACAATGAGGAGTTCAAATACTACTACCCCACCACTGACCTTGTGACCGGTCCGGATATCATCTTCTTCTGGGTAGCCCGTATGATCATCGCCGGATATGCTTTCTGCGGCGACAAACCCTTCAGCAACGTCTACTTCACCGGCATAGTGCGCGACAAGATCGGGCGCAAGATGTCGAAGTCGCTCGGCAACTCGCCGGATCCGCTCGAACTGATCGATAAGTTTGGTGCCGACGGCGTGCGTATGGGTATCATGCTTGCGGCTCCTGCCGGACACGACATAATGTATGATGACTCACTCTGCGAACAGGGACGCAACTTCTGCAACAAGATCTGGAATGCATTCCGTCTTGTGAAGGGTTGGGAGGTAGACTCACAGAAACCACAACCGGAAGCCGCCAAGAGAGGCATTGAATGGTTTGAGGCAGAGATGAACCGCACTCTCATCGAGGTGGAAGACCTCATGGGCAAGTTCCGTATCTCGGAGGCACTCATGGCTATCTACAAACTCTTCTGGGATGAGTTCTCCTCATGGTATCTGGAGGTGATAAAGCCGGCTTACGGCTCTCCGATCGATGGTGAGACCTTTGAAAAGACACTCGGTTTCTTCGATACCCTTCTCCGTCTTCTCCACCCCTTCATGCCGTTTATCACGGAGGAACTTTGGCAGCATCTCCGCGACCGCAAGGATGGAGAGAGCATCATGACGGCACAACTTCCGACAGCCGACGGTTTCAATCAGGAGATCATCGACCGTTTCGATCATCTGAAAGAGGTGATTGCAGGCATCAGAACTGTGCGTAAACAGAAACAGATACCGCAACGCGACAGCCTCGAACTGCTTGTAAAAGGACAGCACGACAGTTATCTCGACTCTATCTTGGAGAAGATGGGTAACCTTTCTGACATTCGTAATGTGAATGAGAAACCTGCTGCGGCAGCATCCTTCATCGCAGCATCTACGGAATATTGCATCCCCGTCAGTGCCAACATCAACGTTGAGGAGGAGCTGAAGAAATTGAATGCCGACCTGGAATACCACCAGAAGTTCCTCGCATCAGTGCGCAAGAAACTCTCGAATGAGAAATTCGTGGCAAATGCACCGGAGAAGGTCGTAGCCCTCGAAAAGAAGAAAGAGAGCGATGCCCTTGAAAAAATCGCCGCAGTAGAGGCAGCAATCGCCGCACTCTCACAGCAGGCATAACCATACCATCTTTTGGAGTAATACTCCATCTCAAAAAATTCCTGCCACTGCGGTCATCTGTTTAGTTGTTTTGAGAACTTCAGTTCAATTATTTTTCATTTTAAAATTGTTTAGAACTTCCAAAACAACCAATCAGACGACCACAGCGGCAATTATTTCAACAAGACCAAACTGACTAATTAAACAATAGGAAGGCGTAACAATTATGCGCAACCAATCCCTACAAACTGCCCAAATACCACCACATCACTACCCTACCACCGATACAGTTACCGATACAGTTACCGATACAGTTAAAGCTTTGTTAGAGGTTATGAGAGATCGAATAATGTCTCGCAGTGAAATAATGCAGGAGTTGGGATTAAAGCATAAAACTCACTTCTTGGAGTCATACCTGAATCCGGCTATACAATTAGGACTTATCGAACCGACCAAGAAACCCAATCACCCACGTCAGAAATATCGTCAAAAGAAATCTAAAATATAACATGACTTATGGACTACTCAAGAAGATACTAATAACTCAAATTTGAAATAAGAATATTCTTCACAACATACAATCAGGCGGTCAACAATGTCCACCTGATATATTCAATATATTCTTTTTTCTTTTGACCTGCCATTCGTGTCGCTCGGAAAACTTGATAAACTTTTATGAACTGGAGTCCTAGAGATTTAACATATCAAAATACATCGTTCTTGTCGTATCGTTTTCTTGCTCAGATAACATTTCTATAAAACCATTTTTCAAATAAAATGGAATAGCTGAAATATAAGCATCTACCGTAAGAAAACGAAATGCTGAATATTGTGATTTTTCATTCACAGATTGCTTAATAGCATCCATTATTACAGAACCTAAACCTTGTGATGCAAAATCTTTACAAACTGCAAATCTACCAATTTTAATAGCTGGATAATTACTTCTATGTTTGCTATGTGCAAATAGCTTTTTTAATTTGCGCCAAGCTGATTTGCTGACATCTGTACGAGAAACCTTATCGTTCAGCAAACTAAAATAAGCAGCTACTCTATCATTAATAATTACGATATAAGTGGTTGCAATACGTTTCTCTTGAAAAGGAATCGCATCATCTGTCAGAAATTCATTCAAGTCCACATCACCACAATCAAATGATGTCAGATTGTGATTATCTGTTAGTTTTTCAATACGTATCATGGCACGAAAACAAACTTACCCCATTTCTCTTCTGCGGACTTTATTCTTTTTTCAAGAGCAGCACGATTGGCTTGACGCTCTTCCTTAGAAAGGGTCTCAACCTTTTTCATATTTTCAGCAAATCGCTCAGCGTCTTTGCCATATAATGTCGGTGTTTCTGCTATTGGTCTTGCCATGGCTGGATTTTATTTAAATTAAACATTTATATTCAATATATTCTTTTTTCTCTTAGCCTGCCATTCGTGTCGCTCGGTTATCGACATCTTTTCGCATGCATAGCTGAGCATTATCGAGGGCATCGCTTCTACATTACTCTCAAGGAAATCGCGGAGTTGCATGACATATCCTTTTTTCCATGTCTCTCTGAGCATCCACCCCGCCGCCTTATGTAATAAGTCATGGGGACTTGTAAGCAACATCGCAGCCCGACGGAAACATACATCAGGACGTTTATTACGGATAAGCATCCAACTGCTGACCATAGCTATGCGTTGCTGCCAAAGAGTATGACCCTCCGGCTTAATCCATTCATCCATAAGCCGTAATTCAGGATGACGCACCTCATGATTACCAACAATCTTTATTGCCGACAAATCCACCAGATCCCAATTATTGATATGAGGATGGAGAGATAGATACGTCTCAAAGATTTCCGACATCAACGCTTCATCACCCTTTTTCATAGCACGCAGATATTGCTCCACCATAATGAGAAGGCCGCAGAGCCTTACCTCATGCAAGGGACTGCGGACCAATCTCGTAGCTTCGGAAAGAGGTGTTGACTTCCACGTCTCCTTCACCACCAAGCGAACCTGAGGGTTCTTCAGACCAATAAACTTGTCGCCCTCACCATATTCACCGGGAGAAGTCTTAAAAAAACGCAACAGTTGCTGAGCCTGCCTTTCATCAGCCATCTCAATCAACGCCTCCTCTATATATATCGCCTCACTCATTTCAATACATTATCTGAAATGTTAACGAGGCTATCCGTCGAAATATTATATACTGAAGTTTCGCAAGCTGCACTTCAGTGGTTTAAAATTTATAGTTTAAGGTTTAAGATTCACGAAAATCCACGAATCTTTTCATTATACAAAATTTAATGATCATAAACCATAAACATTAAACCTTAAACCCTTTAAGTGAAGCAAGTTGAAAAACTTGCGAAACTTAAATTATATATTACGGACGGATCTTGACAAGCATCAGTTTTGAGTCACGAAGGGGCTTTACTGAATGAAGCACACCTTTAGGAAGGAGCATGGCATCTCCGAGTGACATCCGCTGGATGTGGTCATCTACATGGAAGTCTACTTCACCCTCAATCAGGTAGACCATTACGTCATCGGGAGCCGGATGTTCCGACAGATGCGAATCTGAACTGAGTGCAACAAGATTTACAGAACCGTTGTGAGAAGACATTACCGTCCTAAACTCGACTTCACCTTTTATGTAGTTAAGGGCATCGGCGAAATGAAACGGATTTTTGATTTCAAATTTTGTTTCCATAGCGTATAAATTAATTACCCGCAAAGTTTAGACTTATATATTATTAGTTTACAAGACACGTAAATCAAACTTGCGAGACAGGTTTCTATAATGAGCATGAGGCTTTCCCTCACTCCGATAGTTATTAACACCAATCCTCCATTTGGGTTCATCCCAACGCAGAGTTTAATATAAATTCAAATCCCTACCTCCAACTCATAAAGTAAGGAAAATCAGTTATAGCATTGATAAATTTCTGTCTAAATTCCTACACTCCCAATATCTTGTCTCGACAATGTCAATACAATCCATTACCCCTCTTGATAATGTATTACAGAGTTCTCTTAAATCTGAAGAAATACCTGCTAATGCTGTTAAATCCGAATTAAAAGCCATAATTCCATCATCTTCTACAGAGATATCAGTCAGTAATATGTATATAATTTTACAATCATCAAAAACATCTCCATCATGAGTTATTTCCTTACAAATACACATGCTGTCGGATAATTTCAGAGGTAAATCTGAAGAATACTTAGTAGCCTGCTTTCGTATTCTATATTCTGAAGCTTTATTAGAAATCAAGAGTTCCCAACTTTTCAGTTCGATAAAACATAGAAAGTTTCCTGAAGGCGTGACAGCTAAAGCATCTACAGACTTCCGTGATTCAAGTCCTCTTGTCCGATCAGCATTTGTCTTCACCTCATCAAAATCGATCACCGGAGTTTTTGATCCGGCAAGAGTGCACAAGTACTGTTTTTTCTTATGTGGAGAACATGCGCTATGCAGGTCGCAGATTATTGTGGACACATAACCTGCGTACTTGAGTACTTTGGAATAGATTTCTGATGGAGTCATTTCATACTATTTCTTACTGCATCAACATTCATAATATCTCGCAAAGGGGCGGCAAGAAGTGAGAATACACGATTTAAATCGTTAGTAACCTCTCTGACATTTGAAAGCATTTCATCATCCGATTCCTCAGCCAAATAATATTTCACATCCTTCTCTATCCCCTTAGCAGAAGCAAAATATCTCAAAGCCTGTACAAAATACGGACTATGTGAACTTACTACAATTGGAATACCATTTGCAACAAGCTCGATAATAATCCTGCAAAAGACAATTTGCCATTCTGGATGCAAGTGAATTTCCGGCTCATCCCAAATCAGCATTTTAAATGTAGATATGCTGTCTGTTTCTATCAGACGCTGCAACACTCCAAATGATTTAATACCCGAAGCCACACTGATGGGAGGGACAACGTGTCCTTTTTGTGTAAAAGAAAGTTGCTTGGTTTTATTATTAAGTATAAATTCACCCCCTATTACAGATTTAATTTCCTCCAGTTGCTTACTGCAACTTACCCCAAAAATCCCTTGACCAAACAGACTTGGGATTTCTTCTGAACCACTTATGATTTTATCTGCCATATCTGCCAAATGATATGGTATGTTATCTTTTTTCAGATAAGATGGCATACCTCTTAAAGAGGCTGTAGGTATCTGACTTGATAATCGTAGAGTATTAAGGATATGAAGATATAAAGGAGATTCAATATAAGTAATATCCTCTAAGGATGACGTACCCGAAAGACGCACTTCATCCACCTTACCTTGATTAATCCTTATTTCAATATCACTACCATCCGCATCTGTGGTATCATCATGGAATAATATTTCCGAATTTTCCGAACCGTATGAATTTAAAGGTTCCATAAATTCACTTCTGGCGATAGCTTGAAATTCTTCACCTACCGCAACTTCGGGATTGTCAAGTTTCAGCACTGATTGCTCAATACGGAGAAGGCGTGTACGCATCATAGCAATCATCCGGGAGGAGAAACCGATTTTTTCAGCCTCGGTTTCTAAAATCTTTCGCAAATCCTCCGCGAATGTTATTCCTTCAATTAGATTAAAGCTCAAAGTCGGAATATCGTCCAGTATATGCACGGGATCAGTTTGATGAAACATCTTTTTTAGAGTCCCCAATTCTGATTTTAATAAGGAAATTGTTTTCATCTTATCTATCTGGCGTGCATTATTAGCCGCCTTAAGAATAGAGAAAAGAATCTTACCTACCGTACTTTTGCCGGAGTCGTTCTCTCCAGTAAGCACAGTAAGACCTCCAATTTCAATATCGGCATTCTTTATTTTAAGGACATTACGCAATTTGAGCCGCATACTCTACCATAATAAATTGTTATAATTTACAAATTTAATATTTTTTGTTGAAAACAGAAAAATAAAAATTCCCTTTATCATTTCCATCTTTCTTACGCCACTATTGACAATTATCAAGATACAGCATTTGGTAATGTAACTGATTCATCTGATTCTGTTGTTTCACTAGTTTCACCTGTTTCACTTGTTTCATCTGTTTCATCTGTTTCACTTGTATCGGGAGCGAAACAACCGATACAAGCGATACAAGCGAAACAGGCGAAACGTTTTTGGGGTTGGAGGCAGATTAGTTTCAAAATAACAAGGTGAGAAGTCTCTCTATATCTAACTTTGCAATAAATGTTAGAAGTTAGAAGTCTTCATCACCGTAAGAAGGAATGAAGAGAGCCGTCGTACACTCTAAATTTCATTTATCGCTTCTTCCGATATATCAAAGTATTAAATCAAATTAGATAATTTTAAGAATCAGCTGCCAAATTATGGCAGTTGACAATAGTAATTTCGCACTTGAAAATTAATTACTCCTCTGTGCTTTCTATTTAAGAAAATATATCAGATGATATAAATTTACATTTTAACTTAAATAAGTGTCTAATAGAGTTAATAACATACAATCTCCACCGCAAAGCGGTGACTTTTTTGTTAACCCCGTATGGGAGCGAAGCGGACATGCGGGGTACGAAATAGCTCACATGGAATGCACCCTGAATGGGGTGCCTCTCAGGGTTAACAAAAGAGACATCCCAATAGTATCTTTTAATCAGCACTGCTAATTAATTAATTTCATATTAAACAACATTCGTAATATTATTAAATTTATGGAAATGACAGAGCATATCTTTATATTCCAAGAATTTATAATATTACAAATATCAATAGCTTTATAACAAATTTTAAAAATACATGAACGAGTTCAATAATCTTGTCAATGCCATCAAAGGCATTATGGAAGCTAGCACTACCTTTGATATTTATGCCGCACGAAAAATTGTGCAACTTATCAATAAGTTTCAAAATACCAGATATGGTGGTATTGTTTCAATTGAAGTATTGGAAAAGGAATATGCCAACTTTTCTGACTTTCTAAAATTTTGGCATAATAATTATGAACAAATTATTGGATGTGAAATCAATGATTCTGTTTGCGAAAAAGTGGCAGTGGCACTTCATGATATTTATTCGTTGACTGGCGGAAATGCGTTTAAAAAAGATTGGAATAGAAATGGTCTTTCAAATGAAGACATTTGTAGAATCAAGCTGTTTACCGCAAATCAAGATTTTAGAGATTCTTTGGACTTTAAGGAGATTTCGGATAAATTCATAGATGATCCATCCTCTTTTGATGAAAGGATTATTGCCGATGACCCTGAACAGTTTGTCATGACCCTTGGAATAAGTCAACGTTCTCTGACAGATAAACGCAACCAGTATGCAAAAGGGATTGCTTCCTTTGTAATGGAACATGGATGTTCACCCATAGAATTGATAAAGTGTTTTGATAATGATGTTTCTAAATTAAGAGATGCGTTGATTGAGTGCAATATCGGATATGGAAAGAAAACAGCAGACATGTTTATCCGGGATATGGTTATGCTTGGAGTTTGGAAAGATATCTTTGGCTTTGAAAAAATAGATGTTGCAAGCAATGTCAACACAATAAAGATTGCCTTGCGTACTGGCATTTTAACTACTGCAATACCATTAGAATCAGATTTTTTTGATATTTTCTGCAATCAATATGAATATTTTGATAATCTGAACACTAAAGCATGGCGTAAAGTTTGGGAAAAATGGAGAGCACTTTTTCCTAAAGAAACTTTAGAGAGTCCTTGCCTAATAGATTATTTTACACATGAAGTCATCGGACAACAGTTTTGTGTAGATAATTTAGCAATATTCCAATGTAATGATTTCGGACATGTGTTCAGATGGCATAGTATAATGAATCGAACTTGTCAAATATGTTATAAAGAAGGAAGGTTGAATGTAAAGACACATGTGATTGCAAAAATCCGTCCTTGTGCCGATCCTGAGGGAGAGATAGCAATTCTTGAGTCTAAATTTGTAAAAGATCTTCCTAAGGAGAAAAAACTGAAGAATTGTCCTTTTTATAATATCTGTAGTGAACATTATACTCTTTGATCTCTAATCTTGATATATCAAATAACTGAAGTTTCGCAAGCTGCACTTCAGTGGTCGTACAATTTGTACCGTTTATAGTTTATAATTTAAGATTTAAGATTCACGGAAATCCACGAATCTTTTCATTATACAAAATTTAAGATTATAAACCATAAACTTTAAACCTTAAATTAGATGACTTTTAAAATAAAATGATATGAAGAAGATTTTTCTTGTGACTGTGCTGATTGAAATATCAGATGAGAGTCCTATTGATGGGCACCGTGCGTTTACTGACTATTCTAAGGCTAAGCAAGCCATGTCGGAGGAGATTGAAAATGCTCAAAAGTATTTCGAAGGCTGGGATGGAGAGGTGCTGGTTGACGTTGAGAACTGTCAAGAGTGGCGTAATGAAGATGGATACGGCTATACCATTGGCATTGAAGAGCTGAATATTCAAGATTGAAAGTATAAGTCATAACCTTATTAGTATAATCTTCATCACACATATCAAATAGAATATCTTCTTCTGATATATTTGCTTTAAAAACCTTATTAATTTGTTTAGCTATCTCAACTTTCTTTTCTTGATCTCCAGATAATAGCACATTATCTAGGTTATTATTGTCATTTAGACGATTTGTCTTATTTTGAAAATATTCATCTAAACAATCAATTTCCAATTTAAATTTATCAGCTTCACAAATATCATCTGAAAAGATAGTTGAATTACCTAATTTTAATGTTAATCTAATGAATGGTTTCTCATTTACATAAAATTCCTTGCGTACTATAAATAAATCCTTTTTACTATCATCATCATTGATAGCATAATCAAGACCATTCTCCTTCAATTTATTCTCTATTTTTTTAGCATATTCCTGAAAACATCTTATTTCTACTTGTAATGATTCTGCAATAGAGCCCAAATTGCCATTAATTATTGAAGTTTTAACAAAATTCCTATTTAGCAAAGTCTCATGAGTAAGTAAAATACGCTGCTGAAGAATTCTACAATACAATGTATTCGGTGCTAGTGGAAAATAATAATCAAATTTATTTACAACAATAGAATCTTTATCATTCACTCTAGTACCTTCAATACAAAGGGCATTATTTCCAAATAATAACTTATCAAAAGGATTAATTTTAAACTCATCCACCAATTCACTCATACCTAATTTTCTCAAATCTGCACCAGTAGGCAAATTTGATGATTCATCAATAAATCGTGTTAAATCTTCTAACTTAGGATAAGGAAGTAATTTTATCTCTTTTATTTCAACATCTGTAAAATCTTCATTAACTTGCAGCCCATACAAAACATCTGGCATGTTTAATAAAAATTTTGATTCTTTTTTCATCACCATATTATTTTAAATGAAGTTGTCTAAACTATTTTGATTTGTGAATTTTTTTAAGGAAAATAACG
>ERZ778503.44-NODE-44-length-101770-cov-5.454653_pt1 | contig 101770 bp, 93 predicted proteins | sample MGYA00510047_ERZ778503 | MGnify/ENA primary metagenome ERZ778503 (study PRJEB29527, sample SAMN07138965) | mouse gut metagenome | material: feces | host: mouse | place: China:Nanjing | collected 2016-01-25 ... | reverse complement strand
TCTATGAGCCTTTCAAAGCGTTCCTGCGCCTGCCTGTCGATGTCGGCAAGGTAAGCGTTCAACCTGCCGCTTGTAAGAAGATTGGTGTATGTAACCTTGCGGCACTGCTTCAGATAATCCAGATGCCGTTGCCCCCATATGCCTATCGGCTGTTCTTCCTCGGCGGATAAGGCTATACATGGAATTAAATAGTCACCTTGTCTTTCATATTTGCCATCCATTTCCTCAAATAATGATTTTGCCATTTTCTATTTCCTCCAAATAAGATATTCACTCCACATTATTGTGTCTGTTGTCTTAAACACAATTAATAGTTTTCTCCTTATCTGGTTTCACTTATGGTTGAAATATCATTTAAAAGGTATTATCGCTATCATCAAGGAATGGCTGAATCGTGAGTGTTTTATCGACGCACGGGTTTCCGCCTTGATACTTCAAAACACATTGATAATGGTGAATCAGGGCAAATCAAGTGCCAATAATATGATTTTGTTTACAACAGTTCGTTTGCTGACGACAGGATGGAAAGGAAGCAAAGAAGAATAGGATTTTATATCAAATTGAAAGAAAATAGATGTACGGTAAAAACAGGGTGGGACATTGTGCTGACAGGGCTGTGTACCCACCTGTTTTTCTTGTTTTTTATGGGAAAATATGCTATTATTTTTTATATTATTCTGCTTTGGTTAGCGAAAAGGAGTGGCGTAATGAGAAAAGTGAAATCTGTGAGGAAGGCATGGAAGAAATTTGCTGCTGTTTTTTTGAGTATGATATTGGTGACCGGACTGGTGTCGGGGGCATTGCCGCTGGAAGTTTTGGCGCAGGACGATAAGATTGTCATTACGGGACAGGTGACATTGGAGGGTTATACGGGTGAAACAATACCGGAAACCTTGATTTTCAGCGGGCACACGGTTCACGGAAATGCAAATGCGGAGAAAACCATACCTGCTGATAATATGACTTATGCGATAAGCGGAAATGTGGTGGTCTGGCGGATTGAAATAGAACCGGAAGAATATTTAAAGCGGATATGCCTGAATATACAAAATAAAAATATAAATTCTGATACGGGGGAATATTGCTGGTCATGGAATATGGACGGCGATTTTTCAACTCCGCAAGTGCATACTTTTGAGGATACATTATACTTAATTCGCCTTATGGATGTGTATACTTTTTACAGGGATATTTATATTGGCAGAGGCTGGACATTCAAATCCCTCGTACAGAGTATGGCAGCGCCCGTGACGATGAAAGCGAATCATGTTTTTCAGGGCTGGAATACGGCAGAGGGAGACTTTACAACGGAAATGACTGCTTCTGAGCCGATGACGCTGTATGCTGTTTATAGTGGACATCCGGCTAAGGATGCATGGGTGTGGAAGTGGGATGACGATAAGCATTGGCGGGAATGTACCTGCGGTGAGAGAGATAATGTGGAAATCCATGTATACGATGCGGGAACAACAGTAAAGGAACCTACGGATACCGACCCGGGAGAGAAGGTTTATCATTGTACACATATGAATTGCCAGCATGTGCGTACAGAGGTGATTCGTTCCACGATAAATTATAGTATTGTAATGAACGGTTACAATAGCGGGAGCAGTATGCCGAATACGGCAGGTATTGAGCTGTGGCTGTGGGAAGCAGGCAGCAGCACGGACGGCGAGCCGGATAAAAAAGAAAAGCTGACAAATACAAGAATAGAGGGAAATAAGTTTTTTTATAGCTGTGCCATACAGGATTTGGATACCTATGTGTCGGCATATATTGTGGACGGAAGCGGATTTCGATTTCCCTTGGTAGATGCATTCCTGCAGGACGGCGTATATGAAAAGGAATTTTCCTATCATCGGTTTCAGTTTGTAAGCGATGGCGAGACATGGAATGAACAGTATTTGTTTTCTAGCACATGGCTTGCCGAGCCGCCGGTACCAACGAAAGAAAACCGCGTGTTTGCCGGATGGTCTGCTTCAGATGGCAGTATTGTGAATCTGGCGGAATTGAAAGACGCGGCTGTTACGGAGCGGACGACGCTTTATGCTGTGTGGAATCATCCTGCGGATGATAAGTGGGAATGGAAATCGAACGGTGACAATCACTGGAAAGAATGTAATTGCGGTGATAAAGAAGAGGGACATACCGCGCAATGGAATGAGGGAGTGGTAACAAAAGAGCCTACTGACACAGAAAACGGTGAAAAGGTCTATACCTGTGAAGTTTGTGGATTGATGAAAAAAGTGAGCCTTTCCATAACCGGAGCTGAAACGGAAGAAGGTAAAGATGAGTCCGACGGCGGAAGCGGAAATGAAGGAGATGGTGGAAGCGGAAGCGAAGGAAGTGGAAGCGAAGGAGCCGGAAGCGGAAGTGGAGGAGCCGGAAGCGAAGGAAGCGGAAGTGGAGGAGCCGGAAGCGAAGGAAGCGGAAGCGAGGGGGACGGAAGTGGAAGCGGAAGCGAGGGAGCCGGAAGTGGAAGTGAAGGAGCCGGAAGCGGAAATGAAGGAGCCGGTGGAAGCGGAAGCGAGGGAGAGAGCGGAAGCGGAAATGAAGGAGCCGGTGGAAGCGGAAGCGAGGGGGACGGAAGTGGAAGTGAAGGAAGCGGAAGCGGAACTGGGAGCGGAAGCGGTGATGGAAATACTGAAACAGGAAGTGGAAGCGGTACCGGAGACAGCGGAACAGGTTCAGGAAGTGCCGGAACAGGGAGTGGAACAGGTTCGGGAAGCAGCGGAACGGGAGCCGGAAGCGGCATAGGAACTGGTGCAGGCGGCACAGGTAGTGGAGCCGGCGGCGCAGCAGGAGATGGAAGTGGAACAGGAAGCGGCGGTGCAGGCAGCGGAATGGGAAGCTTTGCAGGCGGCGAAACGGCAGATGGTGCAGGTGCAGCAGAAATGGAAGGCGCAGATGCGAGCGGAATATCAGACGCAGAAAGCGGTAGTTCTGGAACGGCACATGGAAGCAGCCTTGGAACGGGAAACGGGAATGCATTCTACATGAGCCAGAATACCAATGCTGCAGACAATGATAATGAGGCGGTCAATTCCGGTAGAAGAAACGGGAAAGATAATGAGCCGGAAACAGGGGACATAGCACATGTGGAGGTTTACGCCACAATAGCTATGATTGCAGGATTATCTTATCTGCTTTCCTATTTTAGAGATGAGCAACATGGAATTACGGAAGAAGAAAAGAATGCGATTGTGGAAAAGCTGATAACATGGGCAAAAGCAGGCGGCTATTTCCGCAGAAAGCTGGCGCTTGCAGCAATCTTTTTCCTGTTGGTCTACTATCATAGTATTGGAAAACGCGTCAGCGTACCTTGTCCAATCGCGGAAGAAATTTTGTAAAGAACAATGGAATATGGTTTTAAAAAGCCCGCTGTTTATCGTAAGACAAGGGGAATGTAAGGGCAGAAACCCGTGTTTCTGATAGAAGTCCCGTGCCCACGGCGCACTTTTTAATACCTTTACAAATGGAATACCATCTGCCGGCATTTGTGCTTCCAAATGGGACAGGAGCTTAGAACCGGAGCCCATTTTCTGGCATTCTCTCTTTACGTAGAGAGAGGTTAGCTTATAAAGGCTTCCGCACTGGCGATATGATATAAAGGCAGAAAAAATGCCGTTTTCCTGTATAGCAAAATTGATATCATTTTTTATTTGGGAGACAAAAATGCCTGCATCTGCCTGTGCCTGCTCTTTTTCTGGAAAAAGCGTATTTGCACTGTTATAAATAGCGGCAAAGCTGCCTGCGCATGTTATGTCAGTTACTTGTAAAATCATGAGTTCCGATACCTTTCTCAATGTGTGAAGCTTTCGGTATTTTTGCAAAGCATAGAGTGCTTTTATTATGGGCTTGAAAGAAAAAACAAGGAAAAAATGAAAGACGCAGGTTGCATAGGAGAGTTTAAGACGGTAAAATAAGAGTAAGACATGCGGGTTTTACAGGTGTATTATAAATATAAAATAGGGCGGCGCCGGCGTCTGTGCGTGCCTGCATAAAATATTTTGATTTGGAGGAATCCTATGCAGTATTGGAAGGCACATTATAAGGATGCGCTGCACGATGCAGACATCAGGATTATCAATGCGGAGGACACGGCAGAGCCGCTTTCTTTTACCTTGGACGGTATCAGATTTCAAGGGGCGAGCTGTGCAGATTTTCACCTTGCCGAAGAAGCATATTATGATGAGGCGGTATTGGATTTTTCGCTCCTTGTGGACGAGCTTTGCTATGAAAGCAGCAGAAAAAGCCTGTATTTCGAAGATGCCCTTCGTAATATATGCACGCAGATGAAAGATAACTATTTATTAAAATGCTGCTTTACCTGCCAGTATTCAGATTATTCGCCTTATGGCAATGACGATTACGGCGCCATGCTCTGTTACCGCCGCTATAAAGAAGACTGTCTGAAAGTAAACAATAAAGAGGAGTATTTCCGCTATCTGGAGGGAAAGGATTGTGATATGCGGCAGGAAACTTATTTGTGCGGGCAATACCACCCGCGCAGTCAGGCAGGGGGGTACCGCGGATTTGTAGACGGGGCAAGGGATTTACAGAAAGAAGGAGAAAAGGATGAACAAACAGGAAATTTATGATTACCTGCATAGCCGGCATATCTGGCATGAAATTACGGAGCACAAAGCAGTGTACAATATGTCTGAAATCTCCGATTTAAAGCTGCCGTATCCCCTTTTGGTCTGCTAAACGATGCGGCGTGCAGGGCATGCCTGTTTATTGACGAGGCATTTTTGGAAGAGCCGGCGCTGATTGGCGTACACCCAAACGAAAATACGGCGACGGTCTGGCTGAAAACACGGGATTTGATAAAAATAGTAGAAGAGCATGGAAGCGGAGTGCAGGTTGTGAAATTGTAAAGATGACAATAAAACGGGCGAAACGCTGCCTGATATTCAACAGGCAAAGAAGCTTGCCGTTTTGTATGGGATGTCTTTGGATGAGCTGACTACCTTTGACATTGATATTAAGGAAATACAGGAAATGATAGAAAAAACCAGTGATGCAGTATCTGAAAAAACAGACTGGACAGCGGCCTGGAGCAAAAAGTATCCTGTACTTGCCTGGTATCAGGATAAGGTAGAGATATCATATTATGCGGCAGAACTGCAAAAATTGCTGCGTGACTTGGAAAAGAAGTACGGATATAATAAATTGGATGCATTTCCGGTTTTAAAAGATATTCTGGCGGCTGTCTGGAAAAACATTTAAAAACCCCTTTACAGACCGCATAAATTGCGCTAAAATACCAACTATAAAAGAAAGTATCCGCGCAAGCAGGCAATATAAAAAGCGACGAAGAGAAGAGTAGGATAATACGAAGCAGCAGAGAAAGGCGTCCGGTATGTCCGGTGGTGCGAGCGCCCATGCAGAGGTTATCTGAAGACCACCTCTGAGCGGCCCCAATCAGGTCCGTACAGCCCGCGTTAAGGGCGAATGAGAGGTCTGCATCTATGTGCGTGCAGGCAAGCAGGGTGGAACCGCGTATCTACGTCCCGTGCATTACCGATGGTAATGTACGGGATTTTTTGTATTCGGAAATATTTCTTGCACGCGGGACTTGTAAAAAAGGAGGAGCAGAATGGAAAAGGTAAAAGAAACAACACAGAAATTGTTTTGCGGAGAGATGATTGTAAACAAGAGGGATTTGTGGTTTTTGGGCGGACTTATGTTTTTAGCCGGCGTGATTTACGGGCTGTTTACAGTGCCCCTCACAAGAGGCGTAAGTATAGGATGCTGTAACGGAAACAATGAAAATCATTACCATGACGCCGATTTTGAAGAGGAAGAAGCATAAGGCCGGAAAATGAAGAAATGGAGGAAATTATGAGGATTACATTGAAGGACGGTTCCGTAAAGGAATACGCGCAGGCGATGAGCGCATACGATATTGCGCTTGACATCAGTGAAGGGCTGGCAAGGGCAGCATGTGCTGTGGAAATAGACGGCAAGGTGGAGGATTTGCGCACGGTTATCGATGCGGATTGCACCCTGCAGATTTTGACTGCTAACGACAAGGAGGGGCTGCAGGTGGTGCGCCATACGGCATCCCATGTGCTTGCGGAGGCGGTAAAAAGACTCTTTCCCGAAGCAAAGCTTGCCATCGGACCATCCATTGATACGGGCTATTACTATGATTTTGAGCATGAGCCTTTTTCCAGAGAGGATTTGGATAAGCTGGAAGCGGAGATGAAGAAAATCATAAAAGAGGGAAGAAAGCTGGAAAAGTTCACACTTCCCAGAGAAGAAGCAATCCGATTTATGGAAGAGAAGAACGAGCCTTACAAGGTAGAATTGATACGGGATTTGCCTGAGGACGCAGTCATTTCCTTTTATAGTCAGGGAGAGTTTGTGGATTTGTGCGCGGGACCGCATCTGATGAGCACGAAAGGAATCAAGGCGTTTAAGCTGACCTCTTCCTCCGGCGCTTATTGGAGAGGAAAGTCGGAAAACCCCATGCTGCAGAGGATTTACGGGACTGCTTTTAATAAGAAAGAAGAGCTGGAGGAGTACCTTGCCTATCTTGCAGATATCAAGAATAGGGACCACAACAAGCTGGGGCGCGAAATGGAGCTGTTTACCACAGTGGACGTTATCGGGCAGGGGCTGCCGCTTCTGATGCCGAAGGGCGCCAAGATGATACAGACTATGCAGCGGTGGATTGAGGATGAAGAGGAAAAGAGAGGTTACGTGAGAACCAAAACGCCGCTTATGGCAAAGAGCGATTTGTATAAAATTTCCGGACACTGGGACCATTATACGGATGGTATGTTTGTGTTGGGAGACGAGGAAAAGGACAAGGAAGTATTTGCCCTGCGTCCCATGACGTGTCCGTTCCAGTACTATGTTTATAAAGCAAGCCAGAAATCCTACAGGGATTTGCCCCTGCGCTATGGAGAGACTTCTACGTTGTTCCGTAATGAGGATTCCGGCGAGATGCACGGACTTACCCGTGTCCGTCAGTTCACCATATCCGAAGGTCATTTGATTGTGAGGCCAGATCAGATGGTACAGGAATTTAAAGACTGTATTGCCCTTGCGCGGTACTGCCTGAAAACGCTGGGCGTGGAGGAGGACGTGACCTACAGGCTTTCCAAGTGGGACCCTGCCAATCAGGATAAGTACATCGGCGAGGAGGCAGTCTGGGAGGAGACGGAGGGACACATCAGACAGATATTGCAGGAGCTTGAGATTCCTTTTTATGAGGCGGTCGGAGAAGCGGCTTTCTATGGTCCCAAGGTGGACATTCAGGCAAAGAACGTGTACGGCAAGGAAGACACCATGATTACGATTCAGTGGGATGCCCTGCTTGCAGAACAGTTTGATATGTACTACATCGACCAAAACGGTGAAAAGCAGCGCCCGTATATTATTCATAGAACCTCCATGGGCTGTTATGAGAGGACGCTGGCGTGGCTTGTGGAAAAATATGCCGGCAAGTTTCCGACCTGGCTCTGCCCCGAGCAGGTGCGCGTGCTTCCTATTTCCGAGAAGTATGCGGACTATGCGGCAAAGGTAACAAATATTTTGAAAGAAAACGGCATTCTGGCGACGGTGGATAACCGTTCGGAAAAAATCGGATACAAGATTCGGGAAACCAGACTGGCAAAAGTGCCTTATATGCTTGTAGTCGGACAGAAGGAGGAGGAAGAAAACCTTGTGTCTGTAAGAAGCCGTTTCCTTGGTGACGAAGGACAGAAAACGCTGGATGTATTTATCAAAGATATTCTGGAGGAAATCCGCACCAAGGCAATCCGCAAGGAAGAAGCGCAGGAAGAGAATAAATAGCCTGACGGTGAATAAACGCCGCATTTTACAGCCATACTAAGTCTGACGAATAAAAAAGGAGGACTTACTATGGCTGAATTATGCTGCAGTGTAGAAAATTGTACCTATAACAATCAGTGTTATTGCTGTAAAGGCGATATCTGTGTCGGCGGGGAACGGGCGCACAAGGACGAGGATACCTGCTGTGAGAGCTTTGTACAGCGCAGAGAAGGCTCTTATACCAGTTCTCTGGAGCATCCAAGCCGCATCATCAGCATCGACTGTGAGGCGGCGGACTGTGTCTACAACGAGGACTATAAGTGCACGGCGGAGCATGTGGACATCAAGGGCTGCGGCGCCTGCGATTGTCGTGAGACCGCCTGCGGTACTTTTCGTGAGAGATAAAAACGGTATATAAAAGGTTGAAAGCGAAGAAAAATGAAATTATCTCTTGTTATTATACCCCTCTCTGGCATATAATGAGTTTGGAACTTGTTTCCTAAAATGATATCCAAAGAGGAGAGAGCTTATGAGATTTTTCATCGATACGGCAAACATTGAGGACATTAAGAAGGCAAATGATATGGGGGTTATCTGCGGCGTTACCACCAACCCTTCCCTGATAGCAAAGGAAGGACGCGTATTTGAAGAAGTGATTGCAGAGATTGCGTCCATCGTGGACGGGCCCATCAGCGGTGAGGTAAAGGCGACGACGGTGGACGCGGAAGGCATGATTGCAGAGGGACGCGCTATTGCGGCAATCCATCCCAATATGGTAGTCAAAATTCCTATGACGGTAGAAGGCTTAAAGGCGTGCAAGGTGCTGAGTGCAGAAGGGATTAAGACCAATGTTACCCTTATTTTTTCTGCAAATCAGGCGCTGCTTGCGGCAAGGGCGGGCGCAACCTATGTTTCCCCTTTCCTTGGCAGACTCGACGATATCAGTGTGAGAGGTGTGGATTTAATCCGTGAGATTTCCGATATCTTTGCAGTGACGGATTTGGATACACAGATTATTGCGGCAAGCATCCGCAACCCGATTCATGTTACGGATTGTGCGCTGGCAGGAGCGGATATTGCAACCGTACCTTACAGCGTAATCGTACAGATGACGAAGCATCCGCTGACCGATGCCGGAATTGAAAAGTTTCAGGCGGACTACAGGGCTGTTTTCGGAGAATAAAAGAAAATAGCAGGTAAAGCGCGGCGGGCATACGATATGCCCGCCGTAATTTATGGCAATAGAAGACTTGCAAAGCAAGGAGTCTATTGTTGTATTTGGGGTGCGGAAGGAGATTTGGGCTGATAAAATATTTTGGCGGCAGGCAGCCTTGCGACTTTTATGTGGAATTAAGAGAAAAACTATGTTAAGATAAATAAAAAAGACAGGCAGCGCAGAAACGAGGAAAAACGGGAGAATGGAATTTTCGATAAGGGATTATGATAAATATAATGAAAGCGAAATATTGGATTTGTATCAGAGTGTGGGATGGACGAATTACACAAATAATCCGGATATGTTAAAAAACGCATATGCAAATTCCCTGAAGGTACTCGCCGCATATGCAAATGATACATTACTTGGCATTATAAGGGTGGTCGGAGACGGCTATTCCATTGTTTATATTCAGGATATCATAGTCCTGCCAAAATATCAGCGTCAGGGGATAGGCACTGCGTTGCTGCGAGAGATTCTGAAAATGTATGAAGCGGTTTATCAAAAATCCCTGCTTACTGAGAATACGGAAAAGACAATCCGGTTTTATAAATCGACAGGGTTTGAAATGGACACGGATATTGATTGCAGGGCATTTATAAAAATGTATTAGGTTTTCCGGTCACAATCGAATGGATATAGGAGAAAAGGAATATGAAAAAAACGTTGCTATTTGTAATTTTACAGCAGTATGCAGATTGGGAGGCCGCTTATATAGCATCTGCCGTTTCTATGTTGGGGCAAGGGGAATACGAAATAAAAACCGTATCGCTATCAAAGGATTATGTACAATCCATAGGCGGATTTAAGGTGCTGCCCGACTATGATGCGGCATCGGTTCCTGATGATTATGAAGCCCTTATTTTAATAGGCGGCATGACATGGAGAAGCGAAAATACACAAAAGATTAGGGAATTGGTGGAGGACTGCGTTCAAAAAGGAAAGGTTTTGGGCGGTATATGCGATGCTTCTGCTTTTCTGGGAACAGTCGGCGTTTTGAATGATGTCCTGCATACGAGCAACGATTTAAACGATTTGAAGCAATGGGCAGGTCAGGCATATACAGGCGAGGCAAAATATATAGCCAGGCAAGCGGTTTGTGATAAAAATGTGATTACGGCTAATGGAACGGCGCCGATGGAATTTGCAAAAGAAATTTTGCTTGCTTTACATGTGGCGAGCGAAGAAAAGATTTTAGACTGGTATTATTTTCACAAATTAGGTTTTTATACGGCGCCTATGCCCAAAATGTAAATTCCCGTCTGGGGCCCAAGGGTATCAACATGCAAACATTTTGCTTTTTGCGTGTATTGCTGCTTTTGAAAGAATGGTTTGGTTTAGGAAGGATAGGGCTGAGAAAACAGCGTAGGGTAACGTATGGAAAAGCATTTGAGAAAAGCAACGGAAAGCGACCGTCATCATATTGCATTATGCATTGCGGAAGGATTTGAGGAGGATTTTTCTGTGTTATCTCCCGATAATAAAAAAATAGCAGCCGCTATCGCTTCCGGTTTGCAGATAGACAAATTTTTTGTATTGGAAATAGAAGGCGATATTGCAGGCGTAATTGCAATTTCCGATTGCTTCGGCAGAGCGGAAAAGGTGGATAAGCCGGCATATAGAAAGCATCTTGGTTTATTAAAAGGATTACTTGCAGGGATTGTTTTAAAGGAGGAATTTGAGGGGAAGCTTCACTATCCTGCCACTACGGGATACATAGAATTCGTTACCGTTCGAAAACCGTACAGGGGAAACGGGGCGGCGGCTTATATGTTAAAAGAAAGCATTGGATTAAGCATTTATGATGAGTTTGTCCTTGATGTTACCGATATTAACACAGAAGCCATTCACTGTTATACCCGTGCCGGCTTTCAGGAATTTAAACGAGTACCGGAGAAACATGCAAAGCAAAAAGGATTTCACGCTAAAATTTATATGCGCTATGTGAAAGAAGCATCCGCATAAAAACGTCTGTGTTTCATGAAATTTGAAAGATTATGGAAGTATTTTGAGAATAAGGAGAAGGATATGAAATTGATTATGCAGCCTACGGCGCTGACGTGCGGGCAGGCGTGTATTGCCATGATTGCGGGGAAAAGTGTGGAAGAAGTAATAAAAGATATGAAAACCGATGCCGCCACAAGCATCGGTCAGTTAATGGAGATACTTGATTTTTATGGTATCAAACATGCAGAAAGGAATAAGCGGATTTCGAAAAAGAATCCTGTTCCTTATGGGTACTCTATTTTAACCGTTCATATGAATGCGGGATACACACATTGGGTACTGCTTTATGATAATCAATATTTTGACCCTGAATTTGGTTTGATTGCGGGAGAATATACGCATGGAAGAATCACATCTTTTTTAGAGATATATGCTGACTAACAGATTCGGAAAGTCTGATAAGGGGCGTTTTGGATAAACGGCCGGAGGTTAAAAACGATCCGGCAATGGAAGAAAGGTGTTTCGTCCACAAAACAGGAGGGACTTTATGAGGATACGATTCAATCGAAGCAACAAGGCGAAGTGTCTTTTTATCATAATGACGGCGGCTGCTTTGGTGTGTTCCGGCTGCGGAAATCGGGGCAATGTTTCAGCAGTGGAGGAGGGAATGCAGTACATTGCATCCATGGATTACAGTGCGGCGCTGGATTCCTTTGCTGCGGCGGAAGCGAACGGAGAGGACGGCAGGCTGATTGCGCGGGGCAGGGGGATTGCCTGCATCGGTATGACCGATTATGAAGCGGCGGTAGAAAATCTGTTAATATGCCTTTCTATGAGTGACGGCATGATAACGGAGATGGATTATGATGTCAATTATTATCTGGCGGCGGCGTACCAGAAGCTTTCGCGGTTTCAGGAGGCGGAAGCGGTGTATGATGCCATTTTAGCGCTGAAACCGGGGGAGGCGGATGCCTATTATCTGCGCGGCAATGCCCGTCTTTCTCAGGGGCAGTTTCAGGCGGCAAAGGAGGATTTTGATGCGGCGCTAAAGCTGAATCCTTCGGATTTTTCCCGTCTGATACAGGTATATGAGGTGCTTGCGGCAAACGGCTACAGGGAACCGGGGCGCGAATATCTGGAGACGGCGCTGGCTGAGCGCTCGGCAAAAATGGGCGCTTTTGACAAGGGCTGCATCAATTATTACCTTGGAAATTACGAGCAGGCGCAGGTGCTTTTGGAGGAAGCAAAGAGCAGCGGTACGGCGGATGCCTATCTGTATCTTGGTATGTCCTATGAGGCAACGGGAGATTATAATTATGCGATTACCAATGTGTACACGGGATATTTGAATAAAAATGAAGGCAATGCGGAAATTTATAACCAGCTTGGTCTCTGCTACATGAAACAGGGCGACTATGCGCTGGCGCTTGAAGCGTTCCAGAATGCCATGCAGATTCCGGACAACGGAATGATACAAACCTTACAGTTTAACGAAATTATAGCGTATGAACATCTTGGCGAATATACGCAGGCGGCAGTTCTTTTGGACAACTATCTAAAAACGTACCCTGACGATGCGGTGGCGCAGCGAGAATATATTTTCCTTTCCACGCGGTAGTACGCAGGCAGCAGTTTTTGACAGCCGCAGTCCGCGCCATAGAAGCGGCAGGTCTGCATAGAAGGCTGATTTTACAGGACGAAGTGAAGGGAAATTACCTTAAGCGATGCGCTTGCCTTTTTTATCATTCAGATTTATACCGGCTGGTAAAAAACGGTGTGTCGGACATGCAATAAAAAGTAAATCTTCGCCCCAAAAGCGGTTCGATAAAAACGAAATCATGTTAAAATGTGCCTAAAATTCAAAATAGAATTTTAGGCACAACTTACATATACACTATATCACACTCTAAAATAAAAGTCTAGTAATATTTTATTTTTTTCCGTATACTCGAATAAGCGTGAGGGATAATATCCCCAACATTTGCGTCCGGAAGAAAAGTTTGCACGGGCGTTATCTTTGTCCCTTACTTCCACCGCAACACCTTACCCACCACAAGGAGGCTTCACCCCATGAGCAAAGAACAGCAGAAAGAACGCTACAACGAGTACCAACAGGAACATCAGCACTTCGACGAGTGCCGTGCTTTGATTTTGGAGAATACAGAAAAATATGAGGCAGAATTTGAGGAAAGGCACAAAAAGACGCAGGAGCTCTTCAAGGCGATGCAGGGCGGCGACGTGGAGCTGTACAATCAGATGATGACTAGCGCAAGTCTGGAAGAACATGCTGCCAATCAGCTTCGGAAAAACCGGGCGGCATATGACAATCCCTATTTTGGCAGAATCGACTATCTGGACAAGGAGATGGACAGGGAGGAGAAGGTTTATATCGGAAAGAACGGTATCTTTTGCAATAAGACGGATGTTGTGGTTGCAGACTGGCGTGCGCCGATTTCCAGCGTCTATTATGAGAATGAAATCGGGGACGGAAGCTACAGCCTGCCGGAAAAGGGAAAGGATGAAGGGATGGAAAGCCCGCAGATACCCATCTGCCTGCACTTAAAGAGAACCTATGATGTGGAGAAAGGGGTTTTAAAAGGATATTATGACAGTGACGTGGCGGCAAACGATGCACTCTTGGTGCAGTATCTCTCCAAAAATAAGGATGCGGTGCTGGGCGACATCATTGCTACCATACAGAAAGAGCAGAATGAGATTATCAGGGAATCCCCCTTTAAAAATATTCTGGTGCAGGGCGTTGCGGGAAGCGGTAAGACCACTGTGGCAATGCACCGGATTTCTTATATTCTTTATAATTACAAGGAACGCTTTACCTCCAATGAGTTCTGTATTATAGGCGGCAATGACCTATTGCTTTCCTATATTACAAGCGGGCTGCCGGAGCTTGACGTGACAGACGTCAAGCAGAAGCGTATGGATGCCATGTTGACCCACCTTCTGAAAAAGGAATGGACGAAGAGGCAGAAGCTGGTAGAGCCGCTGCCGGATGCGGCAGTCAGGAGCCGTATGGATTTTATGCTGCGGCTGGAGCTGTGGCTTTTGCGGCTGCGGGAGAAAAAGGTCTGCGCGAAAGAGCTGGCGGACAAGGAACTGGGCGTGGTGCTCAGCAAAAGCGGCATCGAGCGTCTCAGGGAGGAAAATCCGGAGTACAGTATTTACAGGCTGCTCGTCACATTGGACGAACGGGTAAAGACAAGGTTGAAATTTTTAACGCCTGAAGGCGAAAAGGATTACTTTTTGAAAAAATGCAGGGAGTATAAGAATTATTACAAAAATCAGGCGGTAGAAACAAGTATTTATGCACTATATCAGGAATTTTTAACAGATTATGTAAGGGAATTTCCACAGGCGGCAGACTTGGCGTTTCACGCAAAAAAGGCGGCTGCGGGTGAATATGATATTTATGATGTGGCGGCGATGGTGCTGATTTATTACCGCGTGAAGCAGAAGAAGGAAGACGAGGAATTCGGGCAGATTTTTATTGACGAGGCACAGGATTTTGGGGTTACGCTTTACTATGTACTGCGAAAGGTGCTGCCGGCGTGCTATTTTACCATTATGGGTGATGTGTCCCAGAATATCAATTATGAAACGGGTATGAACGATTGGGAGGACATGAGAAAGTGGGTGCTGACAGGGGCGCGGGATACCTTCAGGCTTTTAAGGAAGAGCTACCGCAACACCATAGAAATCTCTGCATATGCAGGTAAAATTCTGGAAAAGGCGTCTTTCGGACGGTATCGGATAGAGCCGGTCATCCGCCATGGAATTCCCGTGCAGGAGTACATGGAGGCGGACGAGGAGGCAATGTACAGGCACGCGCAGCAGATTGTGGAGACGGCGCGGAAGGAAGGATATGGCAGCATAGCCGTTATCTGCCGTGATGATGATGAGGCTTCGTGGATTGGAAAGTGGCTTTTGGGTGTGGATATTCTTCCTGTCCGTATGACAAAGGGGCTGGAGTTTGATGTGGTTATATTGTGGAATCCGCCTGAGAAAGAGGCGCTTGCAGCGGCAAAAACAGCGAAGCTTTTGTACGTGGCTGCGACACGGGCACTGCATGAACTGCATATTTTGCGCATGTGAAAAGTTTGATACACAAGATATGGTATTTTGCGTTGACTTTCCCTCTGATAGGTGTTACACTGATGCTATCGTTTCGAAAGGGAGGGACTTAGGTGTTTCAAGTAATAAAAAGAGATGGAGAAAAGGTAGACTTTACACTGACTAAGATTAATGATGCGATTATGAAAGCGTTTCATGCCACACAGATGCAGTACAGCAATGATATTGTGGACTTGCTGGCGCTGCGTGTTTCGGCGGATTTTCAGAGTAAGGTGAAGGACAACGCCGTGCAGGTGGAGGACATTCAGGACAGTGTAGAGCGTGTGCTGGGGCAGGCAGGTTATGAGGAAGTCGCAAAGGCTTATATCCTGTACCGTAAACAGCGCGAAAAAATGCGCACCATGAAGTCCACCATTTTGGATTATAAGGATGTTGTCAACAGCTATGTAAAGGTTGAGGACTGGAGAGTGAAGGAGAATTCCACGGTGACATATTCCGTGGGAGGTCTGATTCTGAGCAATTCGGGAGCAGTTACAGCCAATTACTGGCTGTCTGAAATTTACGATCAGGAGATTGCCGATGCGCACCGCAATGCAGATATCCATATTCATGATTTGTCCATGCTGACAGGCTATTGCGCAGGCTGGTCCTTGAAACAGCTTATCAAAGAGGGATTGGGCGGTATCACCGGCAAGATTACCTCCGCCCCTGCGAAGCATTTATCCGTGCTCTGCAATCAGATGGTAAACTTTTTGGGCATTATGCAGAATGAATGGGCGGGAGCGCAGGCATTTTCGTCTTTTGATACCTATCTGGCGCCTTTTGTCAAGGCAGATAATTTGAGCTATGGTGAAGTAAAGAAATGTATCGAAGCGTTTATCTACGGCGTCAATACGCCGAGCCGCTGGGGTACGCAGGCTCCTTTTTCCAATATTACGCTGGACTGGACCGTGCCGGATGATTTGGCGGAGCTTCCTGCTATTGTGGGCGGACAGGAGATGGACTTTACATATAGGGACTGCAAAAAAGAGATGGAGATGGTAAACAAGGCGTTTATCGAGACCATGATTGAAGGGGATTCCAATGGGCGAGGTTTCCAGTATCCCATTCCTACCTATTCCATCACAAGGGATTTTGACTGGTCCGACAATGAAAATAACAGACTTTTATTTGAGATGACCGCAAAGTACGGTACGCCGTATTTTTCTAATTATATCAATTCGGACATGCAGCCCTCCGACGTGAGGAGCATGTGCTGCAGACTGCGTCTGGATTTGCGTGAGCTTCGGAAAAAGACGGGCGGCTTCTTCGGCTCGGGCGAGAGTACGGGAAGCGTCGGCGTGGTGACGATAAATATGCCGCGGATTGCGTACCTTTCTTCCAGCAAGGACGAGTTTTTTGCAAGGCTGAATCATATGATGGACGTGGCGGCGCGTTCTCTTAAAATCAAGAGAGGCGTTATCACGAAGCTTTTGGAGGAGGGGCTTTACCCTTATACCAAGCGCTATCTGGGCAGTTTTGAAAATCATTTTTCTACCATCGGGCTTATCGGCATGAATGAGGTGGGCTTAAATGCCAACTGGCTGAGAGCCGACATGACGGATAAAAGGACGCAGGAGTTTACCAAAGAGGTGTTAAACCATATGAGGGACCGGCTCTCTGACTATCAGGAGCAGTATGGCGATTTGTATAATCTGGAGGCGACGCCGGCAGAGAGCACCACGTACCGTCTTGCCAAGCATGACAAGAAGCGCTGGCCGGCAATCAAGACGGCGGGAAATCTGGGAGATACTCCTTATTATACCAATTCTTCCCACCTGCCGGTAGACTTTACCACGGATATTTTCGATGCACTGGATATTCAGGACGAGCTGCAGACCTTGTATACCTCGGGAACTGTGTTCCATGCATTCCTCGGGGAAAAGCTGCCTGACTGGAAGGCGGCTGCAAATTTGGTTAAGACCATTGCGGAAAATTATAAGCTGCCGTATTATACACTCTCGCCGACCTATTCTATTTGTAAAGAGCATGGGTATCTGGCGGGGGAGGTAAAGAAATGTCCTCACTGCGGACAGCGTACGGAAATCTACAGCCGTATCACCGGCTATTACAGACCTGTGCAGAACTGGAACGACGGCAAGCTGCAGGAATATGCCAACAGGACGGAATATGATGTTGCGAACTCCGTACTGAAGCGCCCTATGGGAGCGGTGGTGACGCTTTCTAACTATGCCGAGGACGTGGAAGTTTCTGTCAGGACACCGGAAAATATCAAGTACCTGTTTACAACCAAGACCTGTCCGAACTGTAAGGCGGCGAAGGAATACCTGCGTGGGGAGAGCTATGTGCTTATTGATGCGGAGGAAAATATGGAGCTGGCGCAGCGTTACGGTGTGATGCAGGCGCCGACGCTGGTAGTGGTAAACGGCAGCAATCACAAAAAATATGTGAATGTTTCCAATATAAAGAAGTATGCGGAGAGTATGGTGATGGTCTAAGAATTGGCTGTATGATGAGATAAAAAAGTTTTCACAAGGCAAAAATCGGTCAGAATTATCGGTTTTTGCCTTTTTGTGTGGGAAAGGCTTTTGCCGTAAATGAGGTAAGATACAGTTGGCAAAAGATAGCGGGAGTGCTACAATCATATCATTGACAGCTTCGTAAGCAATAACACGGTGTCTATTGTTTATGCGGTGCTGCGTCAAGAGAAGAAAATGAGGAAGGCTGGCTGACGAGGCCAGAATAGCAGATGAAAAATAAAATGCAGGAAATTTCGGTATTCCGGATTACAATAGAGAGAGAGAAGCTGGCAAAGGATAAAAAAGGCATCTGCAGAATTTTTGAACTGTTGGAGGCACACAGGATTCCGTGCGAGTGCATTGCAATCAACATCGACTGGCTTGCCATCATCATCAGGGAGGCTGAGTATGGAAAGCTGAGCGGATTTCTTGTTTTGCTCAGGCAGGAAATGAACAGAGTGAATACCTTTATAGAAAAGGATATGACGCTGCTTTGTATGGTAGGGGAGCAGATAAGCAGCCGTGGCATAGGCATGATAACGAGCAGCCTGATTATGCAGGGGGTTGAGATTAAAATGCAGCGTTACCTGCAGTGCAGGGACAGGTTTATGATTTGTGTGGCTGCGGCTGCGGCAGTACGGGCAGAGCAGATTATCGCAGAGATTATGGACAGCGGGAGCGGGACGGAAAAGAGCGGCGCAGCGTCACGGTAATTTTGGCATCTTGAGATACAAAAGAAAGCGGGGAAGTTATTTTGCAGAAGGAACGGATTGCATATTTTGATTTGATTCGCGTTATAGCGGGAATTTTGGTGGTTATGGTGCATGTTTCGGCGCAGCAGATTGAAAGTCTGGAGGTAGAGGGCACAGCGTTTGCCATTACCAACGCTTTTAACTGCCTTGCCTTTTCGGGGGTGGCGCTTTTTGTCATGATAAGCGGCGCACTTGCCCTGCGTCCGGAGAGGGAAATGGATTTGCAAACGCTGCTTTTGCGCAGGACGCTGCGTTTTTTTGTCCTGTATTATATCTGGAAGGCTTTCTACCAGGTGGTTGCCATGCTGGAAAAGGGGGAAAGCCTTACGGTTGCCGCCGTTAAGAATGATGTGGTTCTGGCACTGGTTCAGAAGAGGGGGTATTATCACCTTTGGTTTCTTCCCATGATTGCCATACTCTATATGGCGGTGCCGCTTGTAAAAAAGAGCTTTGCAGAAAAGAAATTGTGCCGGTACTTTTTGATTGTGTTCTTTGTGACGGCTCTTTTTGTGCCGACGCTGCTTCACTATGAATTTAAATTTAAATATCTACTGGTGGATTTTTTTACCTCCAACGATTTTTATCTGTTCGGCGGATATCTGGGATATTTTGTGCTGGGGCATTACCTGCACAACTGGCGTGGGGAAATAACGGTGAAAAAGCGTGTGCTGCTCTATGTGACGGGCGCGCTTTGCTTTCTTGCGGCATGTATTTTGGGAACGCTTGACTCGCGTGCTGTGGGAGCGTTTTCCAGCCATATGAACACGCCCTTTGCCGCGACCACCTTTTTTACCGCCGCCGCTCTTTTTGTGGCGGGGCAGTCTGCCGAAGGGAAAATCACTTCTTCGGCAAAGACGGAAAAAATATTTTCCTTTTTGGCAGGCACTGTGTTCGGCGTCTATCTTCTGCATCCGTTGGCACTTCTGCTTTGGAAGAGCGCCGGTCTTACGACTTCTCTGTGCACGCCGCTTTTGTCTATTCCGCTTCTGACGGTCTGTACGGCTGTCCTGTCGGGGCTGGCAACGGCGCTTTTGCTCAAAATACCGGTTTTGAGGAGGCTCGTATAATACGCGCAGGAATCCGGATGCCGCGCTTTGCGGTGGCGGATTCCTGCGCCGTCAAGTCATAGCCCGCCCCGAATGGAGGGAAGATAGCGGAGTGAAACCGGAAGACTGTGGTTGAGCCCGCGGATTTCATCAAGAAAAGTCTTGACAGGTTCTTTTTCTTTCAGGTACACAAGGTACTGCAGCTCACAAAAAGCATCCGCACCGTTTATTTCGATTTTCACAAGCCGGAAAGATTTGGTATATCTGGAAAAAACGCTGTCAAAAAGAGTCTCATACGCCGTATCTGCAGGCACAAAAACCGTAAGCAGCCTTGCGCTTTCCTTTTTGCCGGAAAAGGGAAGTGTCTGTACAAGGAGAATGGCGGCGCCTATGGCGATAAGCAGCAGTCCGGCGACGCCGATGCAGCCTAAGCCTGTGGCGAGTCCGATGGACATGGCAAGGAAAAGACTGGTGATTTCTCTGGAGTTGCCTTCCGCAGAGCGGAACCGAATCAGGCTGAAAGCGCCCAGTACCGCAACGCCCGTCCCCAAATTGCCGTTCACCAGCATAATCACCGCCTGCACAATGGCGGGAAGAATAATTAACGTCAGAATAAAGTTTTTGCTATAGCTGTTTTTGTACATGTGCAGCAGCGCAACCAGCCCCCCAAAGACGAGAGAGGCGGCAGTGCACAGCATAAAGTCGGGCAGCCCGATATCGAGAATAGACAGGGTTAAAAAATAATTCGTCATGTGTGCGGCTTCCTTTCTTGCAGACATAGAATCAGGAGGTGAAAAGTCCTGATGTCGTGACAATAGTATAATAGGTGATTGCGAAACTCAGTGATTATGTGAGTGTCATTGTGCATGTTGTATATTCCACCACAGACCCGCTTTCGCTTCATAAAAAACGCAGCGGTACATAAGCTGCCAAAATACGGCAGCTAAGTGCCGGCGTTTTTTAAGAGTCTGCTTATGGAATATACAACATGCACAATTCGGAACTGGAAAATGAGGGTTTCGCAATTACCTAAATAGTATAAAATAAAAAGGAGGCGTGCGCAACCAAAACAGCCGTCAAATTGTAACATGCAGCTTGGCGGCTGTTTTATGTATGTCTTAAAATAAAAAAGGAAATAGACTGCAACCTTTTTGCCTGTACGGGGGTATTATGTATAGATGTACCATTTGGAACCGGCAGGCAGAGCACGGTCGTTTGAGGCAGAATTGCAGGATTATTTCTGCTTTCCGTGTTGGCAGGCGGCATAGCGGTTGTAAGAAGAATACGAAAGAGAACGGTAAAATACTGGTGGCTGATACCCTGCGTTATGGTGTATTCCATTGCCGCAGTATGCAATACCTTTATTGCCGGCATTGCCTATGACGACCCCGCAGACCCCAATTACGGGATATATAAAGGCTGGGCGCTGCGGGATTTTATTTTAAACGATTTGAAGGTGCTGGTAATAGGGCTGTTTCTTGCGGCATTGCTCTGTTTGGTTTTGAGAAGAAAAAAAGCGGAAACAACAAGCAGAAGGGCAGTCCGGATTGTTTTGGCGGTCTTGTCGGCTGGGGCGGTGGTCTTTATTTTGTTTGCTATCACATTTTCTGCCGGAAAGAGAAAAGAGGGTGAAATCATTCTTCCCCAACAAGAAAAGGAGGGCGCGGCGATTGTGGTGGAGGGCTTTGCGCTTACCTTTCCTGCAGAGGGCGGCAAAATTACCGTGGAGGAGCTGGAAGGGATTGCACTGGGCAGCTCTGGCGTAGAAATTTGTGATAAGCTGGGAGAGCCGGATGCATGGATTGGGTGCGGTATGTTGAGACCGGTTTATTTTGTGGAAGGCAACCGTGCCGCTGTATTTCATTTTATATATCCGGCGTGCAGTGAGGATTTGAAGGAGATGGTACTGTATGGAGAAAATGGAGAGAGTTGGATTATCAAGAAAGGATAGGATTCGGGTGTCAAAAGCCCTGATTGAAGTTGCCTGCTGTCAATTGACCTAAGAACAGGTGTGCACTCCGTTGCGCCAAACATTTCAATGAGCCTCTAAAGCGAAAATCGTGTTCAGCAAAGGCTTCCACGATTTTTGAGTCTCATTTCCATGGCGCAAAAGTCGTTTACACCTATTCTTAGGTAAAATTGACAACCAACATTTTCGGACAGGGCTTTTGACATCCGAATCCTATATCAAAAAGGAACAAGGAGTAAAAAATGACAACAGAGGAGAGAGTGATACGTTATTTTGATTTGGCTTCCACGCCGGAATGGATGCCTTATGATACAAGTGATTTGCGGGAGGAATTGGGTATAACGGAGGATGATATTGGGGAATACAGGCAAAAGCTGGAGAATGCGTTAAGCTTAAAACCCGCGGAAAAAAGGGATATGGTAGTAAAACAGGTTATAAAGCCTGCCCTTAAAAAATGCGGCTTTTCCACATCGGGTTTGGATTGGCAGCGGGAAATAGAGGATGCATATATTATTATCCATATGCAGAATTCCCAGTTTAACAATATTGTAGACGGGGCAAGATTCCGTTTTCACATCAGCGCATCCAAAAAGGAAGAAATCAGGGAGAAGCCTTCGAACCAGTGGATGTACAATCAGGGACATGATTTAAAACAGTTTGACTTTCTGCCGTATTGCGGTATGCTTTCCCCTTATTATGCCGGCGATATGTATAAAATAGACGGCTATCAAAATTACCTTCCCACGGATACGCCCGTGGAGGATATCTGCAGGCAGATAAGGGAAGATTTTGAAACGTATATACTGCCTCCGCTGTGTGCGGCTGAGGCTTATGCGGATTTTGAAAAGCTGCGCGCGGGCAGGCTGGAGCGCTATCAGGAGAAAGAGATACGGCTGCTGCAGTATTGCCATGCGGCACAGGCGGCGGCAACGGAGACATCGGGAATCGGCTATATCAGTCTTATGCGGCTTGGGAAAGAGTTAAAGCTGGATGCGGGAGATATCGAGTCCCATTTGGAATGGCTTGCAGTGTGCAGGGAGCATTCCCGTTTTACAAAAATTGATGCAGCAGAGATTGCCATAAGAGCTTTGCAATAGGAGTCTCGCGGCTGTCTGGGCGTCCCCTGATTTTACTAAGAAGAAAGAGGATAACATGCGTATGGGAAGAAAAGAATGCGGAATAGTGTTGTTTTGCATTTTATTGAGCCTGTCGGGATGTGTAAAGGCGCCGCGCGGCTTAACAACGCCGTTTCAGTATTTGTGCAATCACTATGAAACAAGTGAAAAGGATGTAAAAATAGAGTTGATGGTACAGTATGGCGCTGATATAAATTCTGTTACGCTTCCCATCCCCGTATGGTTTCGAAAGGTGTCTGAGGAGAAGAAGGCGTGCGTTTTCCGTTATGTTTCTTTTTTGTGGGAAAACGGCGTCAGCGACGGCATGCACGTAGGTACACAGTGGGAGAGGACCGTATTGCACAGCGCCGCGGAATGTCTGGATGCGGCGTATTTGAGCAGGTTATGCCACAACGAAAAAAGAGAAATGGCATATCTGTTAAATGAGAGGGATAGCAAAGGGGAGACGCCCCTCTTTTCTGCAGTGCGCGGGAATGCACCCGAAAACTGCGCGTTTCTTATAAATGAAGGCGCCGACGTCGATATAAAAAGCAAGGAGGGGAAAACGGCTTATGATATCGCCGTGGAATTGGGGCATGAAGCGTGTGCGGCGGTTTTGGCGGAAAGAAATATAGACGAGTCCATGAGAAATTTGACAGAATAGAAAACATTGCGTCCCCTTCTGTTCTATGGTACAATTTCGGAAAGAAACCGGCGGTGCCAAAAAAGAGAAAGGTGTGACTGTAATATGATTGAAAAACTGATAGAAAAGATAAAAAAGACCAACGCCCCCATTGTGGTGGGACTCGACCCCATGCTCAGCTATATTCCGGAGCATATTAAGGGACAGGCTTTTGCGGAATATGGGGAAACATTAGCAGGGGCGGCGGAGGCTGTCTGGCAGTACAACAAAGGGATTGTGGACGCCGTATACGATTTGATTCCGGCGGTAAAGCCCCAGATTGCCATGTATGAGCAGTTTGGTTCGGAAGGAATTGCCATATTTGAAAAAACAGTGGATTATTGTAAGGAAAAAGGACTGATTGTCATCGGGGATGTGAAGCGCGGCGATATCGGCTCCACGTCGGAGGCGTATGCAGTCGGGCATCTGGGTACGGTTCAGATAGGAGAGTATTCCTGCAGGGGCTTTGACGAGGACTTTATCACGGTCAACCCATACCTTGGCTCGGACGGCATCAAGCCCTTTGTCAAGGTATGTAAGGAGGAGGACAAGGGTATTTTCGTTTTGGTTAAGACGTCCAACCCTTCCAGCGGCGAGTTTCAGGATCGTCTCGTAGATGGCAGGGCTTTGTATGAGCTGGTAGGAGAGAAAGTAGCGGAATGGGGTGCGGATTGTATGGCGCCGGACGCCTCTTACAGCAATGTGGGCGCCGTGGTGGGCGCGACTTATCCTGAACAGGGAAAAATTCTGCGCAGGCTGATGCCAAAGACCTTTATTCTGGTGCCCGGGTACGGCGCACAGGGCGGCAGGGGAGCCGACTTGGTTCACTTTTTCAACGAAGACGGGTTAGGAGCCATTATCAATTCTTCCCGCGGCATCATTGCGGCATACAAGCAGGAGCAGTATGCATCTTTTGGCAGCAAAAATTTTGGCGACGCTGCGCGGCAGGCTGTTATCGATATGCAGAAGGACATTGCGGGAGCGCTGGAAGGAAGAGGGTAGCCGTCGGCACCCGCTCTGCATCAAAGGAAAAAGCAAGAATGGATTGATAACTGGACGGTTTTATGTTAGTATAAATGAAAACGAAAGAAATCAGCCAAAACGGAGGTCTTTTAGAGAGTTGGAAGCTTATAAACAGGAATTTATCGAATTTATGGTGGACTGCGGAGTTTTGCAGTTCGGTGATTTTACCCTAAAGAGCGGCAGGAAAAGCCCGTTTTTTATGAATGCAGGCGGGTATGTGACAGGCGGGCAGCTGAAGCGGCTTGGCGAATATTATGCCCATGCCATACACAATACTTATGGGGATGATTTTGACGTGCTGTTCGGTCCGGCTTACAAGGGGATTCCCTTAAGCGTGGTGACGGCGGTGGCTTACAGTGAGTTGTTCGGCAGGGAAATCCGCTACTGTTCCAACCGCAAGGAGGAAAAGGACCATGGCGACGCGGGTATATTGCTTGGCAGCAGACTTGGGGACGGCGACAGGGTCGTTATCATAGAGGATGTCACAACCTCCGGCAAATCCATCGAAGAGACCTTTCCGATTCTCAAATCGCAGGCAAAGGTGGAAATAAAAGGGCTGATGGTTTCCCTAAACCGCGAGGAAGTCGGGCAGTCCGGCAAGGTGGGAGCGCTGACCGAGATACAGGAAACATACGGCTTTCCCACGTCGGCAATCGTGAGCATGAGCGAAGTGACGGCGTATCTGTATAATAAGCCCTACAAAGGCAGAATATATATTGACGACGAACGAAAGGGCGCACTTGACAATTACTTTGCGCAGTACGGAATAAAAAAATAAGGAGAGGATTGCCATGGAAGAAAAATTGTACAGAACAATGCGCGGAACCGGCGCAACCAACATTGTGATAGGGGTGCTTACTTTGGTGGTGGGAATCACAAGCGGTATCCTTTTATTCATCAGCGGTGCAAAGCTGCTGTCACGCAAGTCTCATATCCTGTTTTAAAAGCAGTGGGCATTTCCTGTGGAGGTGCCCATTTATCTTTTCCGGCGTAAATTGCCGGAAAATGAACGGATGGGAGGGCGGCTTAGCATTATGGGGCGAAAAAAAAATTACATTTTTACCAATAAAAAACACTCGGAACGGGCGATTATGTCTACCATTTTAGGGGTTATAAGCCTGATATCCCTTATTGCGGCAGTTTTTCTTGCCTATGAGAAAGAGGGGAATATACCTGCAGGCTATGGCGTGGCCGGATTTTTGATAGCGGTCTTTTCCGTGACAGGGCTGGTGCTGGGAATCGTGACGGCGATGGAAAAGGACAGATACCGTCTGTTTCCGTGTCTTGGAATTGTATGCAATCTGCTTGCGCTTTTGGGGATTGGGTTTGTGGTCTATGCAGGTATGTATTTGTAGTATGTACGGATGAAACGGATAAAGAACGGAGAGCGGCGGAAGAAAGCGTCCGCATTTGAATGGAGGAAGAAGATGGACGAGGTATTGCAGGAGAGGCTTATGCTGGCGCAGGAACGTATCAGCCAGTTGAAGGAAGAAAATATTTCAGATGAGGCATTTGCCGTTTATTTCAAAAAAGAAGCAGAATGGTTTTTGGAGCTGTTTTGGCTGCGTGAACTGCTTGCGAGCGGTGAATTCGAGAAGCTTGGCCTAGAGGAGCTTCAGGATTGGAACAGGAAGCTTTACGGGGAGCTGCTGCCGGAAAATTATGAAAAAAGCTATGCGAATCCGGCTGCGGCAGTACGGGAGCTGGGAGCAGAGTTCGGTGCGTTTGTTTCCGCGCTGCATGCAGAACTTCGAAACAGCATTATGTACGTTTTTTATAATCATACGGAGGAGTTTGCGGCAGCCGCGGAGCTCTTTCTGGAGATAGAGAATATCTTTGCCTGCGCGTGGGAAGAGGAGCGGCGGCTGCCTGCTTTGGCAGAGGTGAAACAGGCGTATTACTGGTACATGAGCGATTATGCTGCTTTCCGTTCTGAAAGACAGGTGCGCGGTACGGTAGACACTTCCATGAATGCGGCAAAAAAAATTGTGATGGAGGGTGATTTATCAGATTTGCGCTGTCTGTACCGCTATGGCTGCTATATTTCCGATGCCGAGCTTCGTATGGCGGCGTATCTTGACTCCCTTCCGGAGGAAACGATTGCCGTAATGGCGAATACCTTTACGGAAGGATACCGTCTGGGATTTGCTGCGACAGGCAAGGACATCACCATCAAAAAAAGCGTCGGCATCTATTATAATATTGGCTTTGAGCGTGTCGTCAGAAAAGCCGTGGAAAATTTTCGGAAAATCGGACTGGAAGCAGTAATAGACAGAAAGGTGATTTGCGGTACGCCTGCAAACAGGCAGTATGACTACGATCACAAGGATGATGATGTTCTCTTTTTGGATAAGCAGTACATGAACCGTAAGCTGGAAACATTACGCTGCGCCTACGAAAAATATAAGGAAGCGGCGGCGGTATATGGCGGGCCGGCATTGATAGAGGTGTTTGGAGAGGAGCCTTTTGCACCGGCTATCAAGGGGGAGACATATAAGCCTGATGATGTGCATAGGAAGCTTATCGTGGAGTATACATCATCCTTCAGACAGCTTCAGGCGGAATATATCAAAGAGGAGGAGCGCAGTTTTACTATTATTGCATTTCCCACGCCCGCTGTCGGCGAACAGTTTGAGGAGATTTTTGACGAGACTATCCGCATCAATACGCTGGACTATAACCTTTACAGGCAGATACAGCAGGACATTATAGATGTGCTGGATACTGCAGAGTATGTGGAAATCAAGGGGATGAACGGCAATAGGACGGATTTGCGCGTGGTGCTTAAGGCGCTTACAAATCCCCAGAAAGAGACAAAATTCGAAAACTGTGTTGCTGACGTCAACATTCCGGTAGGCGAGGTATTCACTTCTCCTGTGCTTAAGGGAACCGAAGGGATTCTCCATGTTGGGCAGGTATTTTTAAACGAGCTGGAATACAAAGACTTTGAGATACATTTTAAGGACGGCATGACTACCGACTATCGCTGCGGCAATTTTGAGAAGGAAGAGGAAGGGCGCAATTATATCAAAGAAAATGTTTTGTGCAACCATGAATCCCTGCCCTTAGGCGAATTTGCCATCGGCACGAATACGGCGGCGTACGTCATGGCGCAGAAATACGATATCGGGGCAAAGCTCCCCATTTTGATAGCGGAAAAGACAGGTCCTCATTTTGCAGTGGGAGACACCTGCTACTGCCATGTGGAGGATGTAAAGGTGTATAATCCGGACGGCAAGGAGATTGTGGCAAGGGATAATGAGGTGTCTGCGCTGCGCGGTAAGGATATAAGTAAGGCGTATTTTAACTGCCATACGGACATTACCATTCCGTATCACGAGCTGGGAAGCCTGACGGCGGTGCGCGCCGACGGCACAAGAGCTGTCATCATAGAAAACGGGCGGTTTGTCCTTGCCGGCTGTGAGGAGTTGAATGTGCCCCTGAATGCATAGAGAAGCGGCGCCGGCTTCGGAGTGGTCGAAACTTACGCAAAAATTAAGAAAATAGCATTGCGCCGGCAGAAAAATTTTAGTAAACTAAGAGTGGAAAAACAAAGACAAAAGTGAAAGGAGCAAAGAGGTGGCACAGGTAGGTATTGTCATGGGCTCTGATTCGGATATGCCCATTATGGCGAAAGCTGCGGATATTTTAGAGGAATTGGGAATTTCTTATGAGATGACGATTATTTCTGCGCACAGGGAGCCGGATGTGTTTTTTTCCTATGCGAAGAGCGCGGAGGAGAAAGGATTTAAGGTGATAATCGCGGGAGCGGGCATGGCGGCGCATCTGCCCGGCATGTGCGCGGCAATTTTCCCGATGCCCGTTATTGGCATTCCGATGCACACTACGTCTCTGGGCGGCAGGGATTCGCTGTATTCCATTGTACAGATGCCCTCCGGCATACCGGTGGCGACGGTGGCGATTAACGGCGGCGCCAATGCAGGTCTGCTTGCCGCGAAGATCCTGGCGACTTCGGATGCCGCCCTTCTCGATAAATTAAAAGCATACAGCAATGACTTAAAGGAGCAGGTTAAGGCAAAGGATGCAAGGCTTCAGGAAGTCGGATATAAAGAATACTTGAAAAAATAAAAGCGGCGGGAAAAGAGAACCCGCAGCTAAGCGCAAAGAGCGCAGATGGGAGCAAAAGATGGATTATAAAAATGCAGGAGTGGATATTGAGGCGGGCTATCAGTCGGTGGAGCTGATGAAAGAGCATATTAAAAAGACGATGCGCCCGGAGGTGCTTGGCGGTATCGGCGGTTTTTCAGGCGCCTTTTCCATGGAGGCCTTGAAAGGCATGGAAAAACCGACGCTTGTTTCCGGAACGGACGGCGTGGGCACGAAGTTAAAGGTTGCTTTTCTTTTGGATAAGCATGATACGGTGGGAATCGACTGTGTGGCAATGTGCGTCAATGATATTGCCTGCGCAGGCGGAGAGCCCTTGTTCTTTTTGGATTATATTGCATGTGGCAGGAACTTTCCGGAAAAGATTGCAGGTATTGTAAAAGGCGTGGCGGAGGGCTGCGTACAGGCAGGCGCGGCGCTGATTGGCGGCGAGACGGCAGAACATCCGGGACTTATGCCTGAAGAAGAGTATGATTTGGCAGGCTTTGCGGTAGGCGTTGTGGATGAGAAGGACTTGATTACAGGCGCAGATATCAAAGCGGGAGACGTTTTGATTGGCATTGCCTCCTCCGGCGTTCACAGCAATGGCTTTTCGCTGGTGCGCAAGGTGTTTGAAATGACGAGGGAAAGTCTGGATACTTACTACGAGGAATTGGGAAAGACTTTGGGAGAGGCATTGCTTACGCCCACCAAGATTTATGTAAAGGCGTTAAAGGGTATCAAGGAAGCAGGCGTTACGGTAAAGGGATGCAGTCATATTACAGGCGGCGGTTTCTACGAAAATATTCCCCGTATGCTGCCTGAGGGCGTGCGCGCCGTAGTCAAAAAGGACAGTTATGAAATTCCTGCCATCTTTAAGCTTCTGCAGAAGACGGGCGGTCTGGAAGAAAAAATGATGTATAATACATATAACATGGGACTTGGCATGGTGCTTGCGGTTGCAGAGGAAGACGTGGAAAAGACGCTTGCGGCAATTCAGGCGGCAGGCGAGATACCGTATGTAGTGGGAAGCTGCGAGGCAGGTGAAAAAGGAGTATCGGTATGCTGAGGGCAGTCGTGTGCGTCTCGGGCGGCGGTACAAATCTGCAGGCAATTTTGGATGCTGTCAAAGAGGGAAGGATTACCAATACAAAGATAGAGGCGGTAATCAGCAATAACGCGGGCGCTTATGCGCTGACGCGGGCAAAAGAAAATCAAATTCCGGCAGTATTGCTTTCCCCCAAAGAGTATCCCGACAGGGCGGGTTACCATGCGGCATTTATGGAAAAAATGCGGGAGCTTTCTCCTGATTTGATTGTGCTTGCCGGCTTTCTTGTCAGGATTCCGAAGGAGATGACAACGGAATTTGAGGGGAAAATCATTAATATTCATCCGTCGCTGATTCCTTCTTTCAGCGGCGTGGGCTATTACGGGCTGAAGGTACATGAGGCAGTTCTTGCGCGGGGTGTCAAGGTCACGGGCGCTACCGTACATTTTGTGGATGCAGGTATGGATGAGGGACCAATCATTGCGCAGAAAGCGGTATGCGTGGCGGAGAATGACACGCCGGAGAGCTTACAGCGGCGCGTGATGGAAGAGGCGGAGTGGATTCTGCTTCCGCAGGCGATAGATGATATTGCAAACAACCGCCTGACGGTGCGGGACGGATATGTAAGGAAGGTATAAGTTTATGAAAGTACTGATTGTGGGTGGCGGCGGAAGGGAACATGCGATTGCCGTCAGCATGAAAAAAAGCAGCCGGCTGGAAAAGCTTTATTGTGTGCCGGGCAATGCGGGTATCGCGCAGATAGCAGAGTGCGAGCCTTCTATCGGTGTGATGGAATTTGATAAAATAGTGGCTTATGCCAAAGAAAAGCAGGTGGATTTGGTGTTTGTGGCGCCGGACGACCCGCTGGTGGGCGGTCTTGTGGATGTTTTAGAGGAAGCAGGGCTGCGTGTATTCGGGCCGGACAAGAAGGCGGCAATTCTGGAGGGAAGTAAGGCGTTTTCCAAGAATTTAATGAAGAAATACCGAATTCCCACGGCGGCATACGAGACTTTTGACAATCCGGAAGAGGCGCTTGCTTATTTGGAGACGGCGAAAATGCCGATTGTGTTAAAGGCTGACGGGCTGGCTCTCGGAAAAGGGGTACTGATTTGCAATACGCTTGCGGAAGCGAAGGCAGGCGTAAAGGAAATTATGCTGGATAAGCATTTTGGGAGCGCCGGAAACCGTATGGTAATCGAAGAATTTATGACCGGACGGGAGGTGTCCGTGCTTGCTTTTGTGGACGGCAAAACGATACGCCCCATGACTTCCGCGCAGGATCATAAGCGTGCGAAGGATGGCGACGAGGGGCTTAACACGGGCGGCATGGGTAATTTTTCGCCCAGTCCTTTTTATACGAAAGAAATTGACGATTTTTGTCGTAAATATATTTATCAGGCAACGGTGGATGCCATGGCAGCCGAAGGCAGAGCCTTTCAGGGCGTGATTTTCTTTGGTCTGATGCTGACGGAGGAAGGACCTAAGGTATTAGAGTACAATGCCCGGTTCGGAGACCCCGAGGCGCAGGTGGTGCTTTGCCGCATGAAAAATGATATCTTGGATGTGGTGGATGCCTGCATAGACGGGACACTGGATAAAATCACACTGGAATTTGAGGATAACGCGGCGGTGTGCGTTGTGCTTGCTTCCGACGGTTATCCGGTCTTCTATGAAAAGGGGTTTGAGATAACAGGTCTTTCCCGTTTTGAAGGCAGGGAGGACTATTATTGTTTCCATGCAGGAAGCAAATTTGATGAAAAAGGACGCATTGTGACAAACGGCGGACGGGTGCTTGGCATTACGGCAAAGGGCAGTACGCTGAAGGAAGCGCGCAAGAAAGCGTATGAAGCGACGGAGTGGGTGGACTTTTCCAATAAGTATATGCGCCATGACATCGGAAAAGCCATCGACGAAGCGTAAGTAAGCAGGTAATTTTTTAGAAAGAGGTGAGGATATGCACGAGGGTAGGGATTTGTTGAGGATGGATGAGTACAACAGACCGAAGACGTGTGAAAAATGCGACGGTGTTATGGTATTTATGGGGGTAGGCGAATATCAGTGCGAGGATTGCGGCGCGATTGCCTATGACGATTACGGTAAAGTCCGCCTCTATATAGAAGGGCACAGGGGAGCGACGGCTTCACAGATTGAGGCGGCAACCGGTGTAAAACAGCGTGCCATCAGAAATATGTTAAAGGAAGGGCGTCTGGAGGTGACGGCGGATTCCAAGGTGTTTTTACATTGTGTTATCTGCAAGAAGGAAATCCGTTCAGGAAGTATGTGTCCCGAATGTGAGAAGAACTATCATCACCGCATTGAAGACGAACAGCGGAAGATGAAAAATTCCATGATGCAGGGATTTGGAGCCGGCAGAGAGGAAAAACGAGGAGAAAAAAGGTTCAAATTTGAATGATGCATAAGTGCAGTGTTGCAGCCTTCTGCAATCGGCATGGAAAGGGAAATTATGAGGTACTTAAGAGAAAAGGACGTAAGAAGGGGAAGCGGAATCAAAGTGGCAGCCGTATTGTTATGCATATTGCTGTTTTCTTTGCTGCCTGCAAAAGAGGCACTGGCAGTGGAGGGAACCGTGACGGCGACTTCTGCCAACATACGTGCCAGCGCGGACCCGAACAGCCAGATACTGGCAAGCGTGTTAAACGGTGACAAACTGTCAATTAAGGAGGAAGTGACAGGAACCGACGGAAATGTATGGTTTTATGTCTTCATCGACTCTAACAGACTGGGTTATGTCCGTTCGGATTTGGTGAAAAAGGATGACGGCAGTGCGCCCTCCGCCACAGTGACAATCACACCGACTCCGACACCGACGCCTGCTTCCAACCCCAATGCCGGCAATAATAATAAAATCAATTTAAATGCCACGATTAATAGGGACGGCGTGGAAGAAGTACAGCCGGTGAGCGCATCTGTCAACAGCTCAACGCCTGTGCGTGTCAGGGCAGACAGTTCGACGGATGCGGAAATCGTAACGACTGTCAAACAGGATGTGGTGCTTACCGTCCACGGCAAGAAGACAGCAGGTAACGGTGACGTATGGTATCTGGTGAGCTTTATGGTGGACAATACGGAGGTCAACGGCTATATCCATTCCAATTATGTGACGCTTGGCGGCGAGCTTCTGCCGGTGGTGCCTGAGGAGCCGACAGAGCCTACGGAGCCTACAGAGCCGACTGAACCTACGGAGCCGCCGGTGCAGCAGCAGGATTGGTATACTGCGCAGAATGATGATGGCACGTGGGTTTTGGTAGAAAATGCCACGGGAAAAAGGACGCCGATTGCGGATATGTTTACGAACTGGAATAAGGCGGTAGATGAGTGGGAGGCAGCGACTGCAAAGAATTCCCGCCAGACGGTAATTATTGTGGTGCTTTCTGTTCTGCTGGTGGTACTGGCACTGGGTATTACTTTGCTGATATTTAAGCTGAAGGATATGATGGAAGACGACGGGCTGGATATGAGGCAGAGGACGCCGGTAAGAAGAAGCGGTGACAGGCCGGTACGTCCTTCCGGCTCTTCGCAGGCGCGTTCGGCGGGAAGCCGGCCTTCCGGTACCCGCCCTGCTTCACAGGCACGTCCGGCAGGGAGCAGACCCGCCGGTACGGTGCGTCCGGACGGTAGGCCGGCACAGCCTGCGGGGGCAAGACCCGCCGCAGGAGCGCAGGGAGGCAGACCTGCCGGTACGGTGCGGCCGGACGGCAGACCGGCACAGCCGGCAGGAACAAGACCCGCCGCAGGAGCACAGGGGGGCAGACCCGCCGGTACGGTGCGACCGGACGGCAGACCGGCACAGCCGGCAGGGGCAAGACCCGCCGCAGGAGCGCAGGGAAGCAGATCCGCCGGCACGGTGCGTCCGGACGGTGCGAGACCTGTACCCCGTCCGCAGGCAGGCAGACCGGCTTCCACAGCGGACGGCAGCCGTTTGGAGAGGCAGGCGAGAGCCGATGTGGAGGCGAGAAATCTGGAGCGCAACACAGCGGGTGCGCAGCCTAAAAAGCCAAGAAATTTTATGTCTGATGACGACGAATTTGAATTTGAATTTTTAAACTGGGATGGGGACGGTGAAGCGTAAGATTGCGCGCAGTCTTTTCCGGAAAGGTCCGAACCTCTTTATGCGGAGGTTCGGACTTTTTTCTTAAAATGCGGTTGACACTCTGCCTTTCCTGTTATAATATTTGTATAACAGTTGGGAAGGAGGAAGCCATGCCATGATAATTGAAATTGACTTTAACAGTGATGAGGCGCTGTATCTGCAGCTTCGCAATCAAATTATATTGGGAATTGCCACCTCACGTTTTCAGGAAGGAGAGCAGCTTCCCTCTGTACGCCAGCTTGCGGATGCAATAGGCATCAATATGCATACGGTAAATAAAGCATATACCGTGCTGAAGCAGGAGGGTTATGTAAAGGTGGACAGAAGGCGCGGCGTCGTGATAGCGGTGGATACGGACAGGCTTAAGACTATCACGGAACTGCGGCAGGAGCTGCAGGTGATTCTTGCCAAAAGCAGCTGCAAGAATATTTCCAAAGAAGAAGTACATGCTTTGATTGATGAAATATATGAGGATTATGGAGGACATTGCTGATGCAGTCACAATTCACGGAAAAGGCGCGCGCAGCGCTTTTACTTGCAGAAAAAACAGCAAAACGCTTGAAACAGGGATACGTGGGGACGGAGCACATTCTGGTGGGGCTTATGCAGGAGAAGACCGGCGTGGCGGCAAGAGTGCTGTTTGATAACGGAGTAGACGAAAATCAGGTTGTGGAGATGATAAGGGATTTAATTTCCATGGATGTGCCCGTGGCGGTCAAGGACAGGGAGACATATTCTCCGAGGGCGGCGAAGGTGCTTGACATTGCGCATAAACAGTCGGAGCGCTTTGGCGAGAGGCAGACCGGTACGGAGCATATCCTGATGGCGCTGATTAAAGAGGGCGAAAACGTGGCGGTCCGGCTTTTGAACACATTGGGAATTTCCACGCAGAAGATTTATATTGACGTTTTGATTGCCATAGGGGAGGACGGCGGGCTGTACAAGGAGGACCTTGCAAAGAGCAGGCAGGGCAAAAAAAATACCTCTACGCTGGCGCAGTACAGCAGGGATTTGACGGCGTTAGCCAGAGAGGGGAAGTTAGACCCTGTGATTGGCAGAGAAGAGGAGATACAGCGTGTTGTGCAGATACTCAGCAGGCGCACCAAGAACAATCCCTGCCTGATAGGAGAGCCGGGAGTGGGCAAGACTGCCGTGGTTGAAGGGCTTGCGGCACGGATTGTATCAGGAAATGTGCCCTTTACAGTCAGGGAAAAACGCGTTCTTACACTGGATTTGTCCGGTATGGTTGCGGGGAGCAAATACCGCGGCGAGTTTGAAGAGCGAATCAAGAAAGTAATCAAAGAAGTGTTAGAGGACGGCAATGTCATACTGTTTCTCGATGAACTGCATACCATTATCGGCGCCGGCGGTGCGGAGGGCGCCATCGATGCTTCCAATATTTTGAAGCCGTCTCTTGCAAGAGGGGAAATACAGCTTATCGGTGCTACTACCATAGCCGAGTACCGCAAATATGTGGAAAAGGATGCGGCGCTGGAAAGGCGTTTTCAGCCGGTAAATGTGGAAGAACCGGATGTGGAAGCCGCCATCCGTATTTTGAATGGCATCAGCGCAAGATATGAAGCCCACCACAAAGTAAAGATACTGCCTGAAGCGATTGTGGCTGCGGCAAAGCTTTCCGACAGGTATATCAATGACAGGAACCTGCCGGATAAAGCAATCGATTTGATAGACGAAGCGGCGGCAGCGGTTCGTCTCAAGACCGGACGCGTGCCGGAAAAACAACGGGAGCTTTTGCAGAAGATACAGGAAAAAGACATACAGATAGAACGTTCCATCCGCATGGAAAATTTTGAACAGGCAGGCGACTTGAAGCGCCAACAGGATGTGCTTCTCAAAAAATATGACAGTATGAAGCGGCGCTTTGAGGAGCAGGAGAAAAGCAAGGAATATACGGTTGGAGAAAATGAAATTGCGGAAGTAGTTTCTATGTGGACGAAGATACCGGTGAAGAAGCTGGCTGAGAAGGAGAGCGAGCGGCTTTTGAAGCTGGAATCCGTTCTGCATAAGCGTGTTATCGGGCAGGAGGAAGCGGTAAAAGCGGTTGCAAGAGCTATGCGAAGGGGAAGGGTCGGGTTAAAGGATCCCGGCAAGCCCATAGGTTCTTTTCTGTTTTTGGGACCTACCGGCGTAGGTAAGACGGAGCTGAGTAAGACGCTGGCGGAGGCAATGTTCGGTTCGGAGAATGCGCTTATCAGGGTGGATATGTCGGAGTACATGGAAGGACATTCCGTCTCTAAGATGATTGGTTCCCCGCCCGGATACGTAGGCTTTGACGAGGGAGGACAGCTCAGCGAAAAGGTGCGCCGCAATCCCTATTCCGTGGTACTGTTTGATGAGATTGAAAAGGCGCATCCCGATGTGTTTAACGTTCTGCTGCAAGTATTGGATGACGGGCATATTACGGATTCCAAGGGCAGGAAGGTCAGCTTCAAGAACACAGTGCTGATTATGACCTCCAACGCGGGCGCACAGCGGATTGTAGAGCCCAAAAATTTAGGATTTGCCGCAGAGTCAAGCGAGGCAAAGGATTACGAAAAGATGAAGAGCGGCGTGATGGAGGAGGTTAAGAAGCTGTTTAAGCCCGAGTTTATCAACCGCATCGATGAAATTATGGTATTCCATCAGCTTACAAGGGAAAATATGCGGGAAATTGTGACGCTTCTTTCTCATAATCTTTCCAAACGGTGCGCGGCACAGATGGATATGAAGCTCAAGCTTTCTCCGGCGCTTAAGGAGCATTTGGTAGAGAAATATGCCGACAAAAAAATGGGGGCGCGCCCGCTAAAGCGCGCTATGCAGTCCGTTGTGGAGGATGCCCTTGCGGAAGAAATCCTGCAGGGCAGGGTGAAACGGGGAGATACGGTGACTGCCGGCTACAAGGGAGAAAAAGTATGCTTTACCGTGGCAGCCATTCCCAAAAACGGGGTGGAATAATAGGCGGACTTGTATTATACTATAATCATATTTACAGGGGAAAAGCCCTGAAATCAGGAGGATATACAGATGGCAATCGTAGCAGAATTACTTCGTGCGGAAGAAAACGGCGCAATCAGTTTTGGCAATCACAAGCTGGCACAGAAAACAAAGGTGGAGGACTTTGAACATGCGGGGGATTTGTATAAGGTAAAGACCTATCAGGCGATGACAAAGCTGGAAAAGAACGGCATGTTTTTGTATGAATCCGTACCGGGCACCAGCGTGCTCTCATTTCAGGAGACGGAGCGGGGCGTTTCCTTTGTGGCAGAGGGGGATGAGGATGCGCAGCTCACAGTCGGACTAAAGGACGACACCGAATATGAGGTATCAGCAGGGGGCATAAGCATCGGAAGGATGCGCACCAATCTTGGCGGAAAGCTCAGTCTGAGCGTGGAGCTTGCCGGCGCCGGCGAAGTGGCTGTAGAAATTACGCAGGTATAGATAATTGCAAGATACGGTTCTATGGGCGGCACTTGCCGCGTAACGAATTTTGAGGCTGTCTGTCGGGCAACGGACGGAAAGGAAATAAACAATGGCAAAGGGGAAAAAGAGCACTTGCTTTTTCTGTCAGAACTGCGGCTATGAGTCTCCCAAATGGATGGGACAGTGCCCGGGCTGCAGGGAGTGGAATACCTTTGTGGAGGAACAGACCGCCACGATTTTCCTGAAAAAAGGCAGTGCGGGAGGAGGCATGGCGAGGCGGGAGCCTGCCGTGCTTTCTGAAATAGAGATGAATGAGGAGGACAGGCTGTCCACCGGCATAAAGGAGCTTGACAGGGTGCTGGGAGGCGGCGTAGTAGCGGGTTCTCTTACTTTGGTAGGCGGCGACCCGGGGATAGGCAAATCTACTTTGCTTTTACAGATGTGCCGTTTTATGGCGCTTGGTGGAAGCAGGATGCTCTACATATCGGGCGAGGAGTCGCTAAAGCAGATTAAAATGCGGGCGGAGCGTATCGGCGCATTTAATGATAATCTGCTTCTTTTGTGTGAAACCAATCTGGAAGTCATTGAGGAAACGATTAAAAAATATGCGCCGAAGGTGGTTATCATCGATTCCATCCAGACGATGTACAATGAAAATGTTTCAGCGGCGCCGGGCAGCGTTTCACAGGTGCGCGAGTCCACCGGCGTTCTGCTGCAGCTTGCAAAGGGCGTGGGGGTGTCCGTCTTTATTGTGGGGCACGTGACGAAAGAGGGAACGGTTGCCGGTCCCCGCGTACTGGAACATATGGTGGATACGGTGCTCTATTTTGAGGGTGACAGGCATGCCTCTTACCGGATTCTGCGCGGTGTGAAGAACCGTTTTGGCTCTACCAATGAAATCGGTGTATTCGAGATGAAGGAAGAAGGGCTGATGCAGGTGGAGAATCCTTCGGCATTTATGTTGGACGGCAGGCCAGAGGGCGCGTGCGGCTGTGTAGTGGCGTGCTCTGTGGAGGGAACGCGCCCGCTGATGACGGAGATACAGGCGCTTGTGTGCCACAGTAATTTTGGAATACCCAGAAGGCAGGCGACGGGTACGGATTTTAACCGTGTCAACCTGTTGATGGCAGTTTTGGAAAAGCGGCTCGGACTGCAGATGAGCGGCTGCGACGCTTATGTCAATGTGGCGGGCGGTATGAAGCTTACGGAGCCGGCAATGGATTTGGGCATGGTGATGGCGATTGTATCCAGCTTCCGCAATAAACCAATAGATGAAAAGACGGTGGTTTTTGGGGAAGTTGGCTTAAGCGGCGAGGTGCGTGCGGTGAGTATGGCGGAAAAACGCGTGCAGGAAGCGAAAAAGCTGGGATTTACGCTTTGTATTCTTCCGGCAGCGAATGCGGAAGCGTTACAGGGAACCGCCGGAATCCGTATTGTGGGAGTGTCGAGCGTGCAGGATGCGATAGCGTTTGTCGGATAGAATAGTCCTGCCGCGTTCTTTCAAAAAATCTGCTCTAATGCTTAAAAATGACTTGCCTTGCAGAGCGGCTTATGCTATAATGTTATCTGTTGGTGCAAAGGCGTAGCGTTTTGGCATTGATAAAAAGAATGAAGGGGAATAGTACAGTGGTAGTGCGGCGGTCTCCAAAACCGTAAACGGGGGTTCGAGCCCCTCTTCCCCTGCTGCATGTGCAAAAAGCACTGAAACGTGTCGGCGGCTTCAACCGCCGGCATTGTTTTTTATGGACAAAACAGTTGATAAGCATTATAATAAGAAATAAAATTACCTAATAAAAAGAAAAAGGAGAGGCGGCATGGACGAAACTTTCAGGAAGCGGATGGAGGAGAACGGGGCGGATGTAGAAACGACACTGAAGCGCTTCATGGGAAACGAAAAGATGTACATGAAGTATATTATGAAGTTCTTGGATGACAAAAATTTTGACAGTATTCGGGAAAATTTGAAAAGCCAAAATTATGAGGCAGTTTTTAACGCCGCGCACACCTTAAAAGGCGTTACGGCAAATCTGGGATTAAATCCGGTCAATACTGCTGCGGCTGAGATTTCAGAGATGCTTAGAGGAAAAGCGGCTGCTGATGTGAATGTGGAAAAGGTAAATGCGGTTTTTCTGGAGCTTTCAGAGAGCTACGAACGCTTCAGAAAGATTCTGGAGGCAAACAAGCCGCAGACATAAAATCCATTGACATTTTTACGGAAGAATGGTAACGTGAAAGGTGAGAAAAAATATCATATAAAACAACGAATCAAGAGGAGAAGATATGGATAAGCGACAGATGTTGATTGTTGATGATGAAGAAGTAAATCGCATTATACTCAGCGGTGTTTTTGAAGAGGAATATGAGATTTTGGAGGCTTCAAACGGCCAGGAAGCAAATGAGCTTCTGGCAGACAATCACAATATCGCATTGATTCTGCTGGATATTGTGATGCCGGTATTAAACGGCTTTGGCGTGTTGAATTACATGAAGGAGCACGACCTCTTAGAAAAGATTCCTGTCATTCTGATTACCAGCGAGGAAGCGCTTGACAGCGACGATCAGGCGTATTCTTACGGCGTTGCAGACGTTATGCATAAGCCTTTTTATCCGCATATTGTGCAGCGCAGGGCGAGAAACATTATCGAGCTGTATGACAATAAGCATAATATGGAAGCGAATCTGGAGAAACAGGCAAGCCTTATCAGGGAGCAGGAAAGAAAAATTCGGGAAAACAACGAATTTATGATTGATGCCCTCAGTTCCGTTGTGGAATTCAGAAGCCTTGAGACAGGCGAACATATCAGGCGTATCAAGTATTTTACCAGAATCATGCTGAAATATCTGATGAAATATTTCCCTAAGTACAATATGACGCCGGAGCTGATTGATGAGATTGCCAGAGCTTCCGCATTGCACGATATCGGGAAAATAGGTATTCCTGACGCGATTCTTTTAAAGCCGGGACGCCTTACGCCGGAAGAATTTGAAATTATGAAAACGCATACGACTATCGGCTGCGATATTCTGGAAAAGTTCAAGGATAATCAGGATGGTGATTTTTACCGCCACTGTTATGATATTGTCCGTTACCACCATGAGAGATGGGACGGCGGCGGGTATCCCGACCATTTGGAAGGTGACGCGATTCCTATCAGTGCCCAGATTGTTGCGATAGCAGACGTTTACGACGCACTGGTAAGCACGAGGGTATACAAGAGCGCTTACGCGAATAACATTGCCTATGAAATGATTATGAATGGCGAGTGCGGGCAGTTTTCACCGGATGTACTGGAGTGCTTCGGTCTTGCAAAAGAAGACTTCTTCAATATTGTGGAAGTCATTAAGATGTTTACTTTTTCGTAATCTTTTGTTAAATAACAGGCAGCAAAAAGAGTGAGTTTTTTTGTTGCCTTTCTTCTGTTAGTGTGTGAAAGGCAGTATATGGCTTGTCGGGAGGTATGACAGATGGAACAGGGTGGCTGCAGCGTTTTTTCCGCTCAGGCTGCGTTGGAGATGATATTCGAGTTTGATGAATCCGGCAGAATATTCTATGCAAATGCAGAAGCGGAAAAAAAACTGGAATATACAGGCGGGCTGTGCGGACGGAGTGTTGGCGAGGTTTTTCCGGGCGAATTTAAATCAGAAGAAAACACGTTTACGACACAATATGCTTTTGATGAAAAGCCAAGACAGCTTGTGGCATACCGGGGAAATTTCACTTGTTTTCCCGTGGAGGCAAAAATCCTAAAAAGCGGCTGTAAACCGGAAAGATACGTATGCATGGCGTACGATATGCTGGAAAAGGAGTATCTGAAAAGAGAGGTTGCACAGGTCAGGCAGGAGGCAGAGCTTGCACTTAAGGTAAAGTCGGAGTTTGTCGCGAATGTAACGCATGAGCTGCGCACACCGGTGAATGGCGTGCTGGGGAATGTGAAAGAGCTGTTGTGTGAGGATGTTGACAGCCGTATCATGAAATCTCTGCGGATGATAGAGCGATGCTGTGTTGATATGAATAAGATTATTGACAATATCCTTGATTTTTCCAAGTTAGAAGCAGGAAAGTTTACCTTAGAGCCGCGCCGTTTTCATGTCCGTGAAATGCTGGACCATGTAAAAACCACCCACTCCGCCAAAATTACGGAGAAGGGTCTGGAATTCTTTATGACGGTATCGCCCAACGTGCCGGAGTATGTTATCGGCGACGAGCTTCGGATTAAGCAGATACTGAATAATCTTTTATCCAATGCGTTAAAGTTTACTTCTGTCGGAAAGGTCAAGCTCGAGGTATTGAAGACCGCACAGATGAGCGGCAGGACAGAATTGTTTTTTATTGTGATAGATTCCGGAATCGGCATTGATGATGCAGATAAGGACAAACTGTTTCAGAGCTTTTCTCAGGTGGATGCTTCCATTTCCAGAAGATATGGGGGTACAGGGTTAGGGCTTAACATCAGCAAACAGCTTGTGGAGCTGATGGGCGGCAACATTGGCGTGGAAAGTCAGAGAGGAAAAGGCAGCACGTTTTCTTTTTCCATATGGGTGGACTCCTGCGAGGAGGAAAAGAGTACCGGACAGCAGATGGATACCGTCCGTCCGGCCGGCTATATGGCAGGGGAGCAGGCAGCAGCCGGACAGGAAGAGCGTGCGGACGGGGATGCCGTGAAGCAGTATGGCACGCAGGAAAATAAAGAGGCACTGAGGAAAGTGTTGTCAAAGCTGATTTTGTGTGTGGAAATGGAAAACTGGGAAAAAGCAGAAATGTTTATGGATACAATCAGACAGCTTGCAGAAGGCGCACCGCATGAGGTGGGGCGCGTGATTCTCAGACTGAAGATGGCGGTTCAGAAGGAAAACTATGAGAAGATAGCAGCCGGATTCGAGGAATTAAAAAGCTTTCTGCAGGCGGAGGAGGTACACGCATGATATATAGCGGGGGGACGTCCGAAGGGGCAATGGTTCTCATTGTGGACGATGTGGAGATAAACAGGGTGATTCTGGAAGAAATCATACATAATATCGGATGCCAGACAGCTTTGGCAGAAAATGGCGAGGAAGCGCTCAGGCTTGTAAAGAAGGTATCGCCTCAGTTGATTTTAAGCGATATTTCCATGCCGGGGATGAACGGCTATGAGCTGTGCAGCAGGCTGAAGGAAAACGAAGAGACGCGGGAGATTCCGGTTATCTTTATTTCGGCATTTGATGCTTCCGAGGATATTGTAGAGGGCTTTTCACACGGCGGCGAGGACTATATCACGAAGCCGTTTATTCCTGAGGAGGTACAGGCGCGGGTCAGCGTGCATCTGAAGCTGCATGAGATGACAAGCGAGCTGAAGGCGATGAACCGCCGCCTCCAGATTTCCGTAAATGAGCAGTTGAGACAGATGGAGCAGGAGAAAAAGAATATTCTCTATGCCCTTGCCGACATTGCGGCGAAGAATTCACTTTACGGAAAGGAGCATATCAGGCGTATCAAAGAAAACTGCAGGATACTGGCGCAGGGAATGCAGCTTTCACCGCTGTTTGAGGAAAAAATTTCGGATACTTATATTGACACCGTGGAGCTGGCGGCGCCGCTCTGCGACATTGGAAATATCGGCGTGCCGAGAGAGTTACTACAGACAAAGACAGAATTGTCCGAAGAGGATGCTGCTCTTGTACAGAGTCATACCAGCGTGGGAGCAAAGCTTCTGGGTGATTTATATGGCAGCAGTGATTACAATGATTTTATCAACATATCTGTCGAAATGATTCGCTGTCATCATGAAAGATGGGATGGAGGCGGATATCCCGAAGGACTGCGAGAGGAAGAAATCCCCCTTGCGGCGCAGATTGCAGCTGTGGCAATGCGCTATTGTGAACTGACTGCCGATGGCAGCATGGACAGAGAGAAGGCGCTTGCCGTTATGAGGGAAGAATCAGGTGTTAAATTTAATCCCGATATTTTAGAGATATGTTGTAAAATATCACGTCAATTATGCTGATATAAATAAATTCATTATTTTGGCGGAGGGAAAAAAGGTGATAACGGATGAGGAATTTTCAAGAATCTCGGTTTTTATGAAACAGCGCTACGGCATTGATTTAAGCCAGAAAAAGGTGATTGTGAACGGGCGTCTGGAAAATTACGTAAGGAATAACGGTTGGAAGAATTATCACGAGTATATGGATGCGGTTGAAAGTGATAAGACGGGAACGCAGGAAAAAATGCTGGTAAACTTTCTGACCACGAACCATACGTATTTCATGCGTGAATTTGAACATTTTGATTTTTTTAAAAGCGTGGTGCTTCCGTGGCTGCGCACAAAAGAAAGCGCCAAAAGGGATTTGCGTATCTGGTGCGGCGCTGCTTCCACCGGCGAGGAGCCATATATGATAGCCATGGTTCTGGCAGACTTTTTTGGGTTAGAACGCGGACAGTGGGACACCAAGGTGCTTGCAACGGATATTTCCACCAAGGTGTTAAAGCAGGCAATGACGGGGGTTTACAGTGCGGAACAGCTTAAAAATCTGCCGGAAGCGTGGAAACGGCACTTTTTCAAGGCGGTTGCCGGCGGCAGCCAGTATCAGGTGACGGAGGAGCTGAAAGAAGAGGTTTTGTTCCGCCAGTTCAACCTGATGGACCCTTTTCCCTTTAAAAAGCAAATGCATACTATATTTTTGCGCAATGTTATGATATATTTTGATGAGAGAACAAAAAGTGAGCTGCTCCAGAAGGTATGCGATGCCTTGGTTCCCGGCGGGTATTTGTTTATCGGAACGACGGAGACGCTTGACAGAAGCAATACACCGTTAGAGATTATCAAGCCGTCAATATTCAGAAAAAAGGAGTGAGTAGTTTATGCAGCCAATCAAAGTTTTGGTAGTAGAGGATTCTATTGTGTTCAGAGAGCTGCTTGTGCAGAACCTGAACAGGGACCCCGCCATACAGGTCGTGGGGACGGCAAAGGACCCGTTTGAGGCACGTGACGCTATTCTGGCTTATAAGCCGGATGTCATGACGCTGGATGTTGAACTGCCCAGAATGAATGGAATAGAGTTTTTGAGGAAGCTGATGCCGCAGTATCCGCTGCCCGTGGTGGTAATCAGCTCGTTAAGTGATAAAGTATTTGACGCGCTCAACGCGGGGGCCGTTGACTTTGTGGCAAAGCCCGCCGTGTCCAGCCGCGCGCAGTTGGAAGATTTTGTAAAAAATGAGCTTTTGGTAAAAATCAAGATAGCCTCCACTGCCAGAATCAGCAACATAAAGAAAATGGTTATGGCGCATGAGGAGCAAAAGCTTGCCGCCGGAAAAGAAAAGAATCTGATTGTAGCAATCGGTGCTTCTACAGGCGGTACGGAAGCGATTTTGGCAGTCGTAAAGGAGTTTGGTACGGACATTCCCGGGATTGTGGTGGTGCAGCATATGCCCCCCGGTTTTACGGAAATGTATGCCAAGCGTCTGAATGACCAGTGCCGGATTCGCGTGAAGGAGGCGCAGACCGGAGACAGAGTGCTGCCTGGCAGTATGCTGATAGCTCCGGGCGGTGACATGCACATGCAGCTTGTCAAGGTCAACGGCGTTTATCAGGTGGAATGCAAGCGTGGTCCCAAGGTGAACGGGCATTGTCCTTCCGTCGAAGTGCTGTTTGAATCCGTTGCGAAGGTGGCGGGCGCCAATGCGGTGGGCATTATTCTGACCGGTATGGGCGGTGACGGCGCAAAGGGGCTGTTGTCCATGCGAAAGGCAGGGGCAAGGACCATCGGTCAGGACGAGTCGACTTGTGTGGTTTACGGTATGCCTAAGGTGGCATATGATTTGGGAGCAGTTGAGTATCAGGAAAAGTTGTCCGATATTCCTAACAGGACATATGCATTATTAAATAAAATGTAAAGGAGAGAAAGCATGAAGATACTGTTGGCAGAAGACGATTTCGTAACAAGGAAGTTTATGGTGAACTTCCTGTCAAAGTACGGTGAGTGTGATGTGACCGTGGATGGCATGGAAGCGGTGGATGCGTTTATGATGGCTTTGGAGGACGGAGAACCTTACGATTTGGTATGTCTGGACATTATGATGCCGGTAATGGACGGCTATCAGTCCCTTGTGGGCATCCGGAATCTGGAGAAGGAAAGAAACGTACCTGCGGATAAGGCGGTAAAGGTGATTATGACTACCGCGCTGAATGATGAAAAGAATGTGAAAATGGCGTTTGAGCTGGGCTGTACCGTATACTCCGGAAAGCCTATCGACCAAGACAGATTTGAGCAGGCATTAAAAAAGCTTGAATTGATTTAAAAAGAATACATCAGAATAGGCAGAAAGGAGTAGGATATGGCTGAGGAATTTAACACAGAAGGCATGTTGGATATGTATCTGTTTGAGAACGAGCAGTTGCTTGAACAGCTTCAGGACAGAGTTCTGGAGCAAAAAGATGCGGAATGCTTTGACGAAGACAGCATAAATGAAATATTCAGAACCATGCATACCATTAAAGGCTCATCCGGTATCATGATGTTCGACAATATAACGGCTGTCTCTCATAAGCTGGAAGATGTCTTCTTCTATTTGAGAGAATCCCACCCTGAAAACGTACCGCATTTGGATTTGGTGGAACACGTGCTGGAAGTAGCGGATTTTATCTCAAATGAAATGGATAAGATTCGCAGCGGCAGTCCGGTAGACGGCGACGCCAGCGAAATTATCGCAGGGCTTGACAAGTTTTTGAACAAGTTGAAAAAAGGCATAAAGCAGGAGGGCTCGGAGCCGCCGCCAGAAAATGTGCATGAGGAGCCGAAGCAGTTTTACATTGCTCCTGTAGCGACGAGTGCCAGTCGTTTTTATAAGATTTACATTACTTTCTTTCCGGAGACGGAAATGGCAAATGTACATGCTTATAAGACGGTGTATGCGCTGAAGGAAATCGCGGAAGATTTGCTTTATTCTCCTGATGATATTATTGCGGACGAGGGAAGCGCGGAGCAGATTTTAAAAGAAGGCTTCCGCATTTTACTGCAGGCGCAGTGCGGCGAAGATGAAATCCGAGAAATCATCGGCGTAGGCTATGATATTAAAAACGTAGATATTTTTGAATGCAAGGCGGAAGAATTTCTGCAGGGCTTTGATTTTGGCGACGATACACAGACGGCGCAGATTGATTTGGAGTCCAGCGTGGAGGAAATTGAAAGCAAGGCGCAGGCAGAGCAGAAGCAGGAAGAGCAGGGAGAAAAGGAAGAAAAAGAACCTGCCAAGCCGAAGATTGCACCTGGTGATTTTGTTATCAAGTCCAAGGAGCCCGGCAAGCATAAAACACTGGCAAAGGATAAAAACAAGGCTGAAAAAGCTGCCTTTATCAGCGTGAATGTGAATAAGATGGATCAACTGATGGAGCTGATTGGCGAGCTGGTTATCTCGGAATCGGTTGTTTTGCAGAGTCCTGATTTGAAGGTACCGGGGTTGAACCTCAACAATTTCAATAAGGCGGCATCGCAGCTTGCAAAGATTTCCACCGATTTGCAGAACGTGATTATGTCCATGCGAATGGTTTCCCTGACAAACACCTTCCAAAAAATGAACAGAATCGTGTTTGACGTGTCAAGAAAGCTGGGCAAGGACATTGAATTTGAGATGTTGGGCGAGCACACCGAGGTGGATAAGAACATTATCGAACATATTTCCGACCCGCTTATGCATATGGTACGAAACGCCGTGGATCATGGTATTGAGACCAATGAGGAACGTGCACAGAGCGGAAAGCCGGATAAGGGCAAAGTAATTCTCTCGGCGAGGACTGAGGCAGGTAAAGTGTGGATTAGCGTGGAGGACAACGGAAAGGGTCTTGACAGGGAAAAAATCCTTGCAAAGGCGCGTAAGCAGGGACTGCTTGACGACAGCAAATCCGATGCCGCTTATACGGACAAAGAAGTGTACCAGTTCATCACGCTTCCCGGTTTTTCCACCAACGAACAGGTTACGGAATACTCGGGACGAGGCGTGGGAATGGACGTCGTGGTACAGGGGATTCAGGCAATCGGCGGTACGCTGGATATTGAAAGTACGGCAGGCATGGGTACTGTTATGAGCCTGAAGATTCCGTTGACTCTGGCAATTATCAACGGCATTGTGCTGGAGACGGGCAATTCTTCCTTTGTCATGGAAACCGGCGCAATTAAAGAGTTTGTCAGCGTCAAAGAGAATATGATGATTCGGGAGCCGAATGGTGACGAGTATGTTATGATTCGCGGGGAATGTTTCCCTGTGCGCAGGCTTGGAAAATGGTATGGCATGAGCGCATACAAAGAATCCGTCGAGGACGGCATGATGCTGATTCTCGAAGTGGAGGACAAGAAAGTCTGTCTGTTTGTCGATAAACTGGTCGGCGAACAGGAGATAGTGGTGAAGCCGATTCCTTCCTATATCAAGAAAGTAAAAGGGTTGTCCGGCTGTACGCAGCTTGGTGATGGCAGCATTGCACTGATTTTAGACCCAGCCGGATTGTTGGAATAAAATAAACAGAAAGGAATAGGACATTTATGAGTGAAACCAGCGAATTGAAGGGACGGACGGAAGAAGGTCAGACGGCTGCCAATGAGCGCGATGCGCAAAAAGGCAAGTATATGACTTTTAAGTCCGGAAACGAGTACTACGGGTTGAAAATCCAGTATGTAAAAGAAATTATTCAGTTTCAGGCGATTACGGCTATTCCTGAAACGGAGAATTATATCAAGGGACTTATCAATCTGCGTGGAAAGGTAATTCCGGTTATTGATGTCCGGCTGCGTTTTAAACAGGAGCCGATTGAGTATGATGACCGGACTTGCATTATGGTGGTCAATGTAAAGGCTACAACCGTTGGTCTGATTGTAGAAAAAATTGCAGAAGTGGTTGAAATCAAAGAAGAAAATATCCTGCCGCCGCCCTCCATCGGACGTATGGAAAAAGGACAGAACAAATACGTCTATGGCATCGGCAAGGTAGGGGATTCCGTAAAACTGCTTTTGGACCCGGATAAACTGCTGAACGATGAAGATTTGTCGGCAGCGGAACAATCGGATGATGTGCTTTTGGAAGAGGAATGATTTATTTCAAAATAAGAAGGAGAGGTAAAAAATGATGAAAGACATGAAAATGAAAACAAAAATGATAATTGGTTTTGCAATTCCAAGTATATTTATTATCATAAACGTATTGCTTGGAATGAGCTCTATCCGCAATATCAGCAGGCAGGTGTCGGAAACGCAGGGACAGCAGCTTGAGAGCATTAAAGAAACCATGGCGGACATTGGTGCGGACGAAGAGAAAGCCTCCATTGTGGCAGATGCGATTAAGGAAGAGCAGGACGCCGGCATGGTGAAGATACAGCGGCTGGCAAACAACTCCAATTTATTCAGCATTGCTCTTGTAGTGCTTTCCGTTTTGATTACCGTTGTTCTTTCCGTGAGCCTGATTAAGATAATCAACAAATCCATTATGCAGTTGTCGAGGGCGGCGAAGGAAATTGCTTCAGGGCGCGTAGATGTGCAGATGGTGAAGTACCATAACGACGAGTTTGGCGAACTGGTAGACGAGTATACAAAGGTAATCAACAACATAAAATATCAGGCTGGTATTGCAGAGGAGGTTTCCAACGGTAACCTGACCGTTCAGGTAAATGTAAAATCCAGCGAGGATGTATTAACTAGCGCATTGAAGAAGCTGGTAGACGACAATCTTAATGCATTAACTAACATCAGCGATGCAGGTTCACAGGTTACCATCAGTTCTTCTCAGGTAGCAAGCGCAAGTCAGGCATTGGCACAGGGCTCTACAGAGCAGGCAAGCGCAATCGAAGAGATTACGGCATCTATCGATGAAATAGCAGAAAAGACCAAGAGAAATGCAGAAGAAGCAAATGAGGCGGCAGGTCTTGTTGTGCAGGCAATTGCAGACGTAAAACATGGTAATGCGCAGATGCAGGATATGATGACTGCTATGCAGGATATCAATAAGGCTTCCGAGAGTATTTCCAAGATTATCAAGACGATTGACGACATTGCATTCCAGACCAATATCCTTGCGTTGAACGCTGCAGTCGAGGCTGCAAGAGCAGGCGAGGCTGGCAAGGGCTTTGCGGTTGTGGCAGAAGAAGTAAGAAGTCTGGCTGCAAAGAGTGCGGCTGCTGCGGCTGAGACCGGTGAGCTGATTGAGGATTCCATCAACAAGGTAAACTATGGTTCCAAGATTGCAGACGATACCGCAAAGGCGATGGAAGCAATTACCAATGTGGTACAGCAGAGCGAGGTTATTATCAATGGCATTGCAGAGTCTTCCAACTATCAGGCTACGGCAGTGGCACAGATAGAGCAGGCGATTACACAGGTATCTCAGGTAGTACAGACCAACTCCGCTACCAGCGAAGAGTGTGCGGCTGCCAGCGAAGAGCTTTCCAATCAGGCGTCCAGAATGCGTGAAATGCTTTCTATCTACAATTTGGGCAATGGAAGCGCAGGGTCCTTTAGGTCTTCCTCCTCTTCTGTTGCTTCGGCAGATGTCAACGAGCAGGTTATTTCTTTGGGAGACAGCTTCGGAAAGTATTAATAAGAATAATGTGGTTTATCATAAAAAACGGGATAGCGGTATATGCCGCTGTCCCGTTTTTTGATCTTTGACTGTCAGAACAGGAAATTTTTGACATTATCTGCAGAGCCGAATGAGCCAAGGACAGTGTTATTGCCGTTAAGCCGTCAAAAGTCTACAATTTCAGAAAAGCAAGCAGGATAAGGATAAGCCCTCCAAGCCATGAAATATTAAAGGAGAGTTTTTTGGCGGTGCGATTGCCTAGCGCGGCGCCGCAGATAACGGCGATGGCTTCCGTAAAAAAAGAGCATAAAAAAACGGCGGTTCCATTCACGTTTCCGAAAGCGGCGCCAAGACCGGCTGCCAGGCCGTCCAGAGAAAGAGCTATGGCAAGGGAGACGGCTTCTTTTGGAGAAATGGTTTTGGAGTGGTCGGTGTCGGCACATTCGGGGTTGGCGTAAAGGCTTAGGACAAACCGGAAGTTGCAGAAGGAAAATTTTATATTACTGCTTATGGTGCCGTATTTCTGAATCAGGGATTTGGTGATACCGTCCAAAAGCTTCACCATACCTAAAAGAAAGAGCAGGACAAAACAGATAGCGGCGGTGATTTGTCCGGGGATAAAGTTTTTTAGAAAACTGCCTGCAAGAAATGCAGCGCCGATGCTCAGGCTGCATATGGCATCCATTACCAGAACGGAGACCACAGGAATTTTTATTTTACAGGTTCCATAAGAAAAACCGGCTACAAAAGCGTCCAAGGAGAGGGCGAGGGCAATAAAGAGCGCCTCCCAGAATAAGATGATGGTATGCAAGATAATCTCGCCTTTTTGGGTTCTTACTGCATAATATTCCACAGAGAGGGATTTTGTTCTAGGCAGGCGGCGGGGAAATGAAAAGCGGCAGAGCAGGCGGAAAGAGCGTAAAGACAAAGAAACCAGCCGCAAGGATTGCGGTGCAGGCTGTTGTGGGGAATTTGTATGCACCGGCACGTCCTAAAAGGACAAGGCGGCGCGCATATAGAAACGCCGTCAGTACACTAAGGAAAAAAATGGCGATATCTATGACTGTGGAGCGTATGCCAAAGGCACCGGTATAGGTATAATAGAGTGTGGGTATGAGCAGACAGCCAAGGAGACTGCCCTTTAAAAGAGCATAGCCGATATGGGGAAGGATTCCCCGAAAACGGCGTACCGCATAAGCGCTAAACAGCAGCATGGGAAAAAACAGCAGTTTGATATGTTCCCATACGGCTTCATTTACGGGGGCAAATAATCCGACAAGTATGTTTTCCCCTGTCCATTGATACAGAAAATGGGAGAGGGTTCCGGTTATGGAGACAAATAAAAATCCGGTGATAAGGCATTTGGAGAATGGTTTTTTCATGATGGCTCCCATCTGCGCGCTGCGGCGCATTGCGGCTTAGGCTTGAATCGGAGAAGAGTTCTGTTTATTATGTGCAGAAGTGGTTGGATTTATGCTTTTTTCTGCATATTTAGGCGAAAAGCGGTTCTTTATGAAAATGTGGAATGGAGACAGAATGAAATTATACGGGATAAATGATATGGCGCGGGTGGACTGTGTAGGATGCGAAGGCTGCTCTGTCTGCTGCAGAGGGATGGGCGATACGATTGTACTGGACCCCTTTGATAGTTACCGTCTGACAAAACGGCTGCATAAGTCTTTTGAGGAGATGCTGGACGACTGTATCGGGTTACATGTGGCGGAGGGCGTGATATTACCGCATTTGCTGATGGCGGGAGAGGATGCGCACTGTGTGTTTTTGAACGAAGAAGGGCGCTGTTCCATTCACGAAGCGCGCCCCGGGCTGTGCCGGATATTTCCGCTTGGGCGCAGCTACGAGGGAGGAGAGCTGCGGTACTTTCTGTTGGAGGAATGCCCCAAAGAGGGAAAAAGCAAAGTAAAAATCCACAAATGGCTGGATACGCCGGATATTACAAAAAACCAGCAGTTTTTGATTAGCTGGCACAGACTGCGCGGAAAACTGCGCGAAAAAGCAGCCGCAACGCCCGAAAAGAGTAAAGAAATAAATCTTTTGCTGCTGCATTTGTTTTTTGTGCAGCCCTATGAAAAAGATGCAGATTTTTACTCCCAGTTTGAAGCGCGTTATGCGGAAGTTCTCTTAAAGCTTTCAGAAACAGAAGGATGACAAACAACAGAAATCGCATGGCGCGCTGCTATGCCAGTCCCGAAATATACAAGTTGTACAATGACACTTGCTGCCAGCACAATGACAACAGCATAGTCGTTGCGTCTCGCAATTACCCGTTTTACATGCTACCAAGGAAAGGAGGCTTCTGCATGAGTAAAGCAATTTTGACGATTGACGATGTTGCATCGAAAAATACCCCCGCCATTGTGGACTATTTGTGCGAAAAGAAGATAAAAGCCGTACTGTTTGCAGTAGGGGAGAATGTGGAGAAGTATTTTGACGAGGCGGTTTATACCCTGCAAAAAGGAATGGTGATAGGAAACCACAGCTATTCCCATAAGGCTTTTGGCAAATTGTCTCTGGCGGAAGGGATTGCGGAAATTGAAAAAAACGAGAAGGTTCTCGAAAGGCTTTATAAAAAAGCGGGCGTGAAAAGGGCAGTGAAGGTTTTCCGTTTTCCCTATGGGGACAAGGGGGGCGAAAACAGGGAGGCGCTGCAGGCATATCTGCGCGGTCAAGGGTTCCAAAAGCTTGCGGATACGCAGATTACGTCGCTATGGTATGAAGAAAACGGTTTGCATGAGGATGTGGATACCTTTTGGACCTTTGATTTTGGGGAATGGCAGATACGGGAGGGATCTGCATTTACGGCAGATTCCGTTTTTGCCAGAATCCATGATAAAAATCCAGAGTATGGCGACGTTCTGCTGCAGGAAGGAAGTCATCATATTCTGCTGTTCCATGCCCATGATGAGACGCAGGCGCAGCTGCCGGAGTATCACAGGCTGTTTTTAGACCATCTTTTAGCGTGCGGCGTGGAATTTGAGGAGCCGCAGTTTTCACCGGCTTATCAGGAAAAAGAAAAACTGCGGCAGGCGCTTTTTGTGCTGAAAAATTGGACGGTGGAATTGTGCAGGCGGGCAGGAAAGAAGGAAGGGTATGCGGAAAGCTTCTTTCAGGGGTTGTGCGAATCGGAAGGGCTGCTCAGGGAATTTGCCTATTACCATGATACGCGGGGATTTTTGTGTGAGAAAAAGGTGGCGGGATACAGCATTGCGGATATTATGGTATGGCAGGTGGACCATTTTAAGGCATATCTGGACAGAGGGGACGAATGCCTGCGCTACGACAGTGCGGGACTGCTTCTGGCGGCGTTTTCCATTATGATGGAGATGGAAAAAAATCCGGCGCTTTATGTGGAAAAAATGAAAAGGGAAAGCGGTACGGACACGCCGGATTGAGGCGGGCTATTGTCTGCAGAAAGCAGTGGAATCCCGCAAAATCAGTTCCGCCCGAAGAAGAGTTTGACTGACGGTGATTTCCTGAAACAGAGCGGCAAGCGCATAATAACCGCCTCTGCCTAGCGCTTTCCAGTTCTGCCCAACTGTGGTAAGGGGCGGGATGGCAAGTGCCGAGGACGCAAAACTGCCGAAACCGATGACACTGATGTCCCGCGGTACGGAGAGCCCGAGCAGGGCGCATTCCTTTATGACGGCGCGTGCCAGTATATCGCTGCCGCACATGAATGCGGTGACGCCTGCCTGCAGAAAGCGGCGCAGATAAATGCCGGCATCTTTTCCCAAAGGCGTGGTACATGCATACATGCTGTCCGGTGCGGTAAGTCCGTGGGTGGCGCTTTCCATATAATATGCCCTTTGCAGCCAAATGGCGGCAGGGTTGCCGGCGTCGTTTAAAAAGGCAATTTTTTTGTGGTTTAGGGATTTGAGGTGCGAAATGCCGATACCCAAGGCGCCGTATAAGTCTGTGCTAACCTGACAGGTATGCGGGTTGCCTAAGCAGTGGTGTCCTAAAAAAACAGTTGGAATTACAGTGGAAGTAAATTCGCTGTTCCAGTCGTCTTTTGGGAAAGAGCCTACAAAAAAAGCACCACAGAAGCCGTGCTTTAACATATAAGCGTCGTAAGTAATGGTAATGTTGTGGGAAATCGGATATGGTATAACGATGATGTCTCTTCCTTCACAGGCGGCTGCCTGCTGAAATCCTAAAACAATATCGAGACTACATTGAACGGCTGGCTCATAACTGGTCTTTTCCAAAAATAAACATAATTTTTTGTGCCGGCTGTTTTTTATGCGCTTGGCGGTATAGCCCATTTCAATGGCGGTATTGATGACGGTATGGCGAAGCTCTCCGCTGATATCAGCCGCGCCGTTTAAACCCTTAGAGACTGTGCTGGCGGAGATGCCAAGCTGCTTGGCTATTTCTTTGATTGTAACCATGTATCCTCACATTCCTGAAAAGACCGTAGAAGGTAAATACAGGCGGCGTCCTGAAACAATCAAAAGCCCTGCAGGGGAAACCTGCAGGGCTTTCGATTGTGTAAAAGGGGAATTCTTCCGGAATTGCTAATTAGCATTCTTGGCATTTCTGCCAAGACAAGTTTATTTTACACTATTTTCTAGCGGCCGTCTATAACAATATTGCAGATAAATAACACTATATTAGCTGACGAGTTATAAAAATGCTCTTTTAGACGTATAATTGTGACTTTAGTTACAAAGATATTAGCAAATAAAGTATCTTATAACTCTAAAAACCGGCGCTCAGCCAACAGTTCCTCGGGAAACGCAGAGCCTGTATTTTTTACGCGTCTTTCCAACATTTCAAATTTATGAAGCTGCTGTGTTTTGACGGTTTCGTAGCGCTCCAGCATGTCCTTGTAGGTAGGATTTGATTTTAATGTCTCCCTGACCGGAGCAGCAAAAGGGCAGTAAGTAAAGAGAATATTTCTTGCGGTTTTTGTCATGCGGGGTGAGCCGCCGCCTTCGTAGAGGATATAGGTGACGTAGTCCTGCACAAACATTTCCTTAAAGCTGTTGCGCGCTTTTTGCAGCGCTGTTTTAATCTTTTCCTTGGTCTCAGCGGACAAATCGTGATTTTTCTTATAAAACTGTATGTAGTCGAAGTATTCACTGGTGAGGGAGCGCTCTGAGAGGTCGTTCCAGCGGGGACCCTGTATGCGTTTGCACATTTCCCAACGGTATTCGCCGGTGAGCCGCACGAGCATCTGGCGCAAGTCCTCCAGATAAAAGATAGAAAGCATCATGCGGGCGGGCGTAGTCCGTTTATGCCCTTCGATTTCCTGCCACATAACGCCTCTGGTTCCTACATTGGGCATAAGGATAACATCCGGCAGAATTTCCACATGGAAAAATTCCTGCGGCATACCTGCCTCGGGATTGGTGTAAACATATTCCCGATAGTAAGCGCCATAGTCCATGGAGATAATGTCGGTAAAAAGCTCCTTGAGTGTCTGGGGCATCACAAGGGAGACATCGGGGCGCTTTAAGAGATTGTGCGCCGAGAACAGGGGACAGAAAGAGGAAACGCGCCCAAAAGACATTTTGTTCACGGTAGGGAACATGTTTTTAAGCTCGTATTCCACTTTTTTGTGGGAATCCTGCAAAAGAGCCGCTTCTTCGGCGGGTGTAATCTGTTTGGTTGCTTTCAGCGTCCTAAGATGGGTGCTGTAGTCCTCGTCGAACTCATTGCGGGACGGTTCCTTGGTGCCTTCAAAGACAGCCTTCAGCCAGTCAAACAGGGTAAAGATGCCTGGTCTTTTGCTGCTTGCAAGAAGATGTACGGCACGGCTTAAGTACTCGGCATTTTCCATGCCTGCAAGTTCCTCGTCCACATAGCCGAAGCAGAGAAACATACGCACCGGCATGGGAATCTCTTCTTCGGTTACGGCTCGGAAGAAGATACTGGAATAGAGCTCATAAAAGCCCGCTGTAATCCGCTGCCGCAAAGCTCTGGCAGCGTCATCCGTCGCCGTTTTGTCGGAGGCGTTTTTATATTGGGTTACAAGCTCCCTGAAATTGACGCAGAAACCGGTATCCCTGCGGGAGTAAGTCAGTATGGTCTGCAGGGAATCCTTGAGGGAGTCATCTGCCTGTATGTCTGCGTTTTCGGCGGTCTTTTGCCCCGGTGCGGTCTTTAATATGGCGGACAGTTCAGAAAGCCGTTTTTCCAGAAGCGTTTTGTCCGTCAGGGGAGAATCCTGCAGCATGGCGAGAATTCTCTTGATGGCATCGTACACAAAAACGGCGTCCTCAGAGTTAGAATCCAGCCGCAAGTACAAATCTGCATACATGGTAAGAGCATCTTCGCGGTTTTCGTTCAAGTATAAGGAAAGCACCTGCTTCTGATATTCCTCCAGAGAACAGAGAGAGGCAAACACTTTGGTGCAGTCAACGCCTGTGGAAGCAATCAGGCCGGCAGGTACTGCCGGCTCCTTGGAGAGAAGCGTAGAGCCCTCGGCGAGCAGGCGCTGAAAGCCTTCATAGTAAGAAACTGCCCACATCGGCAGAGGGTCTTCCCCGATAAAAGGTTCGAGGGGGGAGATGGCACTCGGCTCGATTTGGTTTCCGATACAGCATTCTTTGTAGCGGGCATAATTTTTGGAGAAGTCGATTTGCATACTGCTGCAGGTAAGGCGTGCCAGCTCATCTGCGTGCAGCAGGCTGTTTAGCTGCCGGAAGGCGGAGCGCGTGACGACAACGCAGTACTCGGGACTTCTCTTAAAGAGCATCTCTAAAGAAATCGTGTCCGAGAAGGGGTAGATGAACACGGAAGAATCCTCCGCAGCCCGACAGGTGGCAACATGAGAACCGGTGTAAAGTTCGCAGATGCCGGGCGCGTCACCACTCTGCAAAAGGTATTCCCCGCCTGAAAAGGAAATGGAAAAACTGCCGCTTAATATCATATATAATTCTTTTACAGGCTGTCCTGCCTCGAACAATACCTGATTTTTGGGTATGGAAACAATTGCCATAACAACCTCCTTGCAATGCAAAGCATTGGAGGCGGCGGTGCCTGCCGCCGGCCTCTTGCTTTATTATAACCGTTAGCGGCGATAAAGACAACCACAATAGGGCTTGTTTTCTACAGTTCCTATGGGCATATTACAAAAAAATTACGAAAAAAGTCCTTTTTTGGAAAGACTTACTGTACTTTTTATAAATTTATGGTACAATCAAAATGTATGATTTATTTTACGGGGGTGTCATCTTGGAACAGAGTACAGAGTATAAACGTAGTGTAATGGAAAATTATAAGAAGGATGTGGAGCCGCTGTTTCGGTATTTATCATGGCTGGAGGACAAAAAAGGCGAGAGCGTCAGCACCTCCTATGCGGACAACGGCGTCAACCAGCATTCTATGGCGTTTCCGGTGTACGACAGCACGCTGGTTAGCTTTGTGAAGCAGGTACAGAAGACTAAGCTGATAAACAGAAATTACATGTACATTTATTCCCGTTACCGGATAGGAGACGCAGAAGACGAACTGAAGACAATTCAGGGCGTATCCTTTAAAAACGTGGAAATCCTGACAGGCATATTGTCAAAATATGTCTGCGGCGGCATGACAAAGAGCTGGGTCTGGCCGCAGGCGGTAGAAAATGGTATTTTTCTTGCCATCCTGCTGAAGTTCAAAGAATTATTTGAAATGTGGATTTAGCAGACAGGAAACCGGGGAAATGGGAGAAGTGCTTATGGGTGAGAAATCATTGCAAAAAAGGCGGTTTATATTGGAGACTGCCAGACGTGTATTCATGGAAAAGGGTTACAAGAACGTTACCATGAAAGATATTGTGGAGGCATGTGAGATAAGCCGCGGCGGTTTATATCTTTATTTTGGAAGCACAGCGGAAATTTTTTTAGAGGTGCTGAAGCTGGAAACGGAAGAAGCGGACGACGTATTCTCCGACAGCATCACGGAAGATGCCACCGCAGCGGATATTCTTACCTTATTTCTACTGGAACAGAAAAAGGAGCTGCTCAGGAAAAAAGACAACCTTGCGGTAGCCGCTTATGAGTATTACTTTGGGGGAGCTGTGCCCAAAAAGGACAATATTCTGAAGAGGCAGTTTGATTCTGCGGTCAAAATCATGGAAAAGCTGATTGAAGCAGGTGTGGAAAACGGTGAATTCTATTGTGAAAACTGCAGGGGAACTGCCCGCAATATTATGTTTGTGCTAGAGGGGTTAAAAATTTCGGCGCATACCATAGGTATCACCGCCGCCGCAGTGGACGAAGAAATCCGCTACATACTGGGCGAGCTTGGAATTGAGGAGTAAAACGAATGGGAAATGTCAGACGCATCTATGTTGAAAAGAAGGAACCTTTTGCGGTAAAGGAAAAGGAACTGCATGAGGATCTGAAAAATTATCTGGGCATTGAAGGGCTTACCCGCGTCAGGGTGCTTATCCGCTATGATGTAGAAAATATTTCGGATGTAGTTTTTGAAAAGGCGTGCCGTACGGTGTTTTCCGAACCGCCGGTAGACGATTTGTATTTGGAATCCTTTTCGCTGTCAGAGGGGGATAAAGTGTTTGGCGCAGAGTTTTTGCCGGGACAATTTGACCAACGCGCGGATTCTGCCGTGCAATGCGTGCGGTTTTTGAAGGAGGACGAGGAGCCGATTATCAAAACCGCCGTTACTTATGTGATATCGGGAACGGTTTCCGATGAAGAATTTGCAAAGATAAAGGCGTACTGCATCAATCCGGTGGACTCCAGAGAGACGGACATGGTAAAACCGGATACATTGATGACGACGTTTGAAGAACCGGCTGACGTAAAGGTTTTTGACGGTTTCACCGTTATGCAGGCGGATGCGCTGCGTGCGCTTTACGATTCCCTAAATCTTGCCATGACGTTTAAAGACTTTTTACATATACAGCATTATTTTGCGGGCGAGGAGCACAGGGACCCGACGATGACGGAAATCAGGGTACTGGATACTTATTGGTCGGATCACTGCCGCCACACCACTTTTTCCACGGAACTAAAGGAAGTAGAATTTGGCGAGGGATATTACAAGGAGCCGATTGAGACAACTTATCAGAGCTATCTGGACACGCGGGAGGAGATTTTTGCGGGCAGAAGCGACAAATTTGTATGTCTGATGGATTTGGCGCTGATGGCGATGCGCAAGCTGAAAAAGGACGGAAAGCTTGCAGATATGGAGCAGTCCGATGAGATTAATGCCTGCTCGGTCATCGTGCCGGTCGAGATGGATTATGACGGAGAAAAGGTTACGGAAGAGTGGCTGGTGTTCTTTAAAAATGAGACGCATAACCATCCGACGGAGATAGAGCCTTTTGGCGGAGCGGCGACTTGTCTTGGCGGCGCCATCAGAGACCCGCTTTCCGGACGCGGCTATGTCTATCAGGCGATGCGTGTAACCGGTGCGGCAGACCCTACCCTGCCGGTATCCGAGACGCTGCACGGCAAGCTTTCCCAGAAGAAGCTGGTGCGGGGCGCGGCGGCAGGCTATTCCTCTTATGGCAATCAGATAGGGCTTGCTACCGGTTTTGTAAAAGAAATTTATCACCCTTCTTATGTGGCGAAGCGTATGGAAATTGGCGCCGTGATGGGTGCGGCTCCCAGAGAAAATGTAATCCGAGAGACTTCTGACCCGGGCGATATCATTATCCTTTTGGGAGGACGGACAGGACGTGACGGCTGCGGCGGTGCGACCGGTTCTTCCAAAGTGCACACAGATACTTCTATTGAAACCTGCGGCGCAGAGGTACAGAAGGGAAATGCGCCCACAGAGCGCAAGATACAGAGGCTTTTCAGGCGGGAAGAGGTCAGCAGGCTGATAAAGAAGTGCAACGATTTTGGCGCAGGCGGCGTTTCGGTTGCTATTGGAGAGTTGGCGGACGGCCTGATTGTGGATTTGGACAAGGTGCCAAAGAAATATGCCGGACTGGACGGCACGGAGCTTGCCATCTCTGAGTCACAGGAGCGTATGGCGGTTGTGGTGGACAAACAGGATGTGGATGCCTTTTTAGGGTATGCGGCAGAGGAGAATCTGGAAGCGGTGCCGGTTGCTGTGGTGACGAAAGAGCCGCGGCTTGTGTTAAACTGGCGCGGGAAGGATATCGTTAATATTTCGCGCGCTTTTCTGGATACCAACGGCGCTCATCAGGAGACCGCCGTTAAGGTAGAGATTCCTTCGGCAGAGGAAAACTATTTTCATGAAATGGCAATTCCCGCAGTGGAAGAAAAGCTGGATGCCGGCGATACAAAGGGCGCGTGGCTTGCTTTGCTGAAAGATTTGAATGTATGCTCCCAGAAGGGGCTGGTGGAGATGTTTGACTCTTCCATTGGCGCGGGCAGCGTGCTTATGCCTTACGGCGGCAGATATCAGCTTACGGAGACACAGACCATGGTGGCGAAGCTGCCGGTACTGAAGGGCAGTACGGATACCGTCACCATGATGAGCTATGGTTTCGACCCGTATTTATCGGCGTGGAGTCCCTATCATGGCGCTATTTATGCGGTTACGGAGTCCATGGCAAAGATTGTGGCGAGCGGTGGTGATTACAAAAAAATCAGATTTACCTTTCAGGAATATTTCAGGAGGATGACGGAGGAGCCTGCACGGTGGAGCCAGCCTTTTGCGGCGCTTTTGGGCGCATATGATGCGCAGATTGGCTACGGACTTCCTTCCATTGGCGGCAAGGATTCCATGTCAGGCACTTTCAACGATATTGATGTTCCGCCTACGTTGGTTTCTTTTGCGGTGGATGTTGCCCGCTCCGGCAATATCATTACACCGGAGTTGAAAAAGGCGGGTAATAAACTGGTTCGCTTCAAAATAGAAAAAGATGACTATGACATTCCCGTGTATGAAAAAGTCATGGCGTTGTACGAAAAAATTACAGAACTGATACAGAAAGGTGTTATCGTGTCGGCTTATGCGCTTGACAGTAAGGGTGCTGCCGCCGCGCTTTCCAAAATGGCTTTCGGCAATAAGCTGGGCATCTGCATAGATGCGTCGGTTTCAGTGCACATGCTTTTTGAAAATGGGCTGGGTGAGATTGTGGCGGAAGTAGCATCCGACAAAGAAGGCTGGCTGGCTGCCTCCGGCGCTGATTATACGGTTCTGGGCTCTGTGACAAAGGAGGAGGCGATTGCCTGCAAAGACATGAAGCTTTCCATCGAAGAGGCCCTGCAGGCATGGACGGGAACATTGGAAAAAGTATTTCCGACCAAAGCGTATAAGGGTACTGAGCCTGTGAAAGCGGAACTTTTTTCCGCAGACAACATATATGTATGCAAAAATAAAGTGGCAAAGCCTACGGTGTTTATCCCTGTGTTCCCGGGAACCAACTGTGAATATGACAGCGGAAAGGCTTTTGAACGTGCGGGCGCGAAGGTGGTTACCAGAGTATTCAGGAACCTGACGGCGGAGGACATCCGCTCTTCCGTGGAGGAGTTTGAAAAGGCGATAAATGATGCGCAGATTATTATGTTCCCCGGCGGATTTTCAGCAGGCGACGAGCCGGACGGCTCTGCTAAGTTTTTTGCCACAGCGTTCCAGAATGAACGGATAAAAGAAGCTGTGATGAAGCTTTTGCAGGAAAGGGACGGACTGGCGCTTGGCATTTGTAACGGATTTCAGGCACTCATCAAGTTGGGCCTGCTGCCCTTTGGTGAGATCACAGGACAGACGGAGGATTCCCCGACGCTGACTTTTAATACCATAAACCGTCACATTTCCAAGATGGTGTATACAAAGGTCGTGTCGAATAAATCGCCATGGCTGCGCGGTGCAAGGCTGGGTGAGACTTATGTAACGCCGGCTTCCCACGGAGAAGGGCGTTTCGTGGCAAAGAAGGAGTGGCTTGACAAGCTTTTTGCAAATGGACAGGTTGCGACACAGTATGCGGATGTAAACGGCATGGTTTCCATGGATGAGGAATGGAATGTAAACGGTTCTTACATGGCAATCGAGGGAATTACTTCTCCGGACGGACGCTGTTTTGGCAAGATGGCTCATGTGGAAAGACGGGACAGTGCAGTTGCCATGAATATCTATGGAGAACAGGACTTAAAGATTTTTGAGAGCGGTGTGGCATATTTTGAATAAGGAGCAAGTGACCTTATGCAAGGCTTTGATTTTGCATAAGGTCATTTTTAAAAAAGAGGGTAAATGAAAATAAGAAGAGCAGGAAAACAGGACATAGAGGGTATCAACAGGCTGCTTTTTCAGGTGTGTGCCGTACATCATGAGGGCAGGCCGGACTTGTTTAAGGCTGGAGCCAAAAAATATACGGACAGTGAGCTTCTTGCCATTCTGGAGAATGACGAGACGCCGGTTTTTGCAGCGGTTGATGAGTGCGGTATATTGATGGGATACGCATTTTGTGTATTTATCAGACAAAAAGACGACAATATTTTTGAGGATATGAATACCTTGTATATTGATGACTTATGCGTGGATGAGAACCTGCGGGGCAGACACGTGGGGCGCGCATTATACGAAGCCGTACTTGCCTTTGCGAGGGAGCAGAACTGTTATAACGTTACCCTGAACGTATGGAGCTGCAATGAAAGCGCCATGCGGTTTTATGAAGCGTGCGGGCTCAAGCCCCAGAAGGTCGGTATGGAAGTGATTTTATAGGCAGGCGGCACTATGACAATGGCATAGTCACTGCATTTTGCCCAAAGTCAATTTGCATTAGGTCAACTTGACACTTACATTTTCGACAGGGCTTTTGACACCTTAATCCGAATTTATCTCAAACAGAAAGGAAGCAGCATGGAAGCAGACTCTTTAAAACGGGTACAGGAATTTTTTGCGAAGGACAGGTTTGCCACGGACAATGGCGCGGTGATTGAGGAGATAGGGGAGCACTATGCCAAATGCCGTATGAAGCTGGGAGAGGGGCATAGGAATGCAGTCGGCGCCGTGATGGGAGGCGTCTGTTTTACCCTTGCGGACTTTACCTTTGCGGTTGCCGCGAATTGGCAGAAGGCGGGCGTGGTATCTTTAAGCTCCAACATCACGTATTTGGGCGCCGTGCATGGCGGGGAGCTGATTGCAGAGGCGGCGTGTGTCAAAGAGGGCAGAACGACAAATTTCTATCAGATAGATATTTGGGACGATATGGGGAGTCATGTTGCCGTAGTGACGACGACCGGTTATCGGAAAGCATAAAAGGATTTTGGGCGAAAAGTGGTGATAAAAATGGGCGACAAGGAAAATCAGGAGTTCGAGAAGCTGGGGGATGCAAAAAAGCTGGAACAGGTCAATGCAAAGCTGACACAGGCGCTTGAGGCGGCGGAGGCGGCAAACAGGGCAAAAAGCGCTTTTTTGTCCAATATGTCCCATGATATCCGCACGCCTATGAATGCGATTCTGGGAATGGCTTCCATAGGATTGTCCCATATTGATGAAAAAGCGAGGGTGCAGGACTGCCTTTTGAAGATACAGACGGCGTCCACGCATTTGATGAGTCTGGTAAATGATGTGCTGGATATGTCGCGGATTGACAGCGGGCGTATGGCTATCAATGAGGAAGCCTTTTCGCTTGCGGATTTGGTACACGAAATTGCCGTGATTGTGCGTCCGCAGGCACAGCAGAAAAACCAGAGTCTGCAGATTGCAATCGGACAGATTGACAGGGAGCGTCTGTTGGGCGACCCCTTACGGCTGCGGCAGATTGCGGTCAATATCATTGGGAACGCGGTGAAGTACACACAGGAGGGCGGAGAAATCTGTGTGGAGCTTTTGCAGCGTGCAGGTGAAAAAACGGCAGCAGGCGAGGAGTCCGTGTGGATTGATTTTTCCTGTAAGGACAATGGCATCGGCATGAGCAGCGAGTTTTTAGAGAAGATTTTTATTCCGTTTGAGCGGGTACGAAATACGACAATCAGCAAAATTGAAGGTACCGGTCTGGGCATGGCGATTGTGAAGAATCTGGTGGAGCAGATGGGCGGACGGATAGAGGTGGAGAGCAAGGAAGGGGTAGGAAGCCGTTTTCAGGTGACACTTCCGTTTGTCGTATCCGGTGAAGAGCAAAGAACAGCATTTGTGGCGGGAAGCCCCGTTTTGGCAGCAGGAAGCGGAGAGAGCAGGAACCGGCAGCTTTCCGAATATCTTGCGGAGAGCGGTCTTGAGCCGGTTTGCATAACCGCCGGTCTGGAGGCAGTCACGTATCTGACCGAGGCGCAGTATGAGGGGCGTATGCCCTGCGCCATGTTATTGGGGCAGGAGCTTGCGGATATGCCTCCGCTGGAGCTTGCCGCACATGTGAGACAGCTTGCCGGCGCAGCCTTTCCGATAGTGTTGGTTTCGGAGGAAGATTGGGCGCAGATAGAGTACCGTGCCAAGCGTGCAGGCGTCAATGCCTTTGTACCCTGCCCGCTCTTTAAAAGCAGACTTTTGGAAACCTTGTCCGGTCTGATTCAGGCGAACGGAAAAGAAGAGACGGAAAATACGGCGCAGATGGATTATAGCAGATACCGCGCGCTGCTTGTGGAAGATAATGAGCTGAATCAGGAAATCGCCATGGAGCTTTTGTCCTTTACCGGTATACAGGTGGAGACGGCAGATGACGGCGCGTGCGCGCTGAAGCGGTTTACAGAGTCTCCCGAAGAATATTTTGACATTATTTTTATGGACATTCAGATGCCTGTTATGGACGGCTATGAGGCGACAAGGAGAATTCGCGCGCTGCAAAGACGGGATGCGCAGAAGGTTTGGATTGTGGCAATGACAGCCAATGCTTTTGTGGAAGACATCCGGCTTTCCAGAGAGGCGGGCATGAATGAACATTGCGCTAAGCCGGTGGATCCGGAGCGTCTGATGGAGATTTTGCGATGCCGGTTTGGACAGCACGATGCCGCGGACAGAGGGAAAGAATAGAAAAGAGTTGGATTTATGCAGCCATATCAGGAAGAATATATTGCAAATATAAAAGATATCACTGCGCTTACAGCAAGAAAAATACCTAGGGAACAGTCCTTTGAGACATATTATGCCGCGTGTCTGGAGGATAGGAAGCAGGTGGAGCAGAAGGCAAAGCGGAATATGGAGATTTTGCGGAGCAGACTGTTTCCTGCGCTGGATCATATGCTGGAGGCAGACGGCGAAGAGCTTGCAGAGCTCGGGGAATTTGCGGGACAGCTTTTGAACATCAGGGAAGATTTGGATGCCGGACTGTTCTGCCGGATTCACCATGCCTTTTTAAGTCTGGCAAGGCAGAAAAAGGACAGGGGTGGCATGATACGGGAGCTGTACTGGATGGGAATTGGCTCCAACAATCTGTGCAACAGGCTGGTAGGTCTTGCAGAAGCCGTGAGCGAGCCTTATTATTCCCAGATGAGGATGTATTTTGCGGAAGCGGCGGCTTATCTAAAATACTTTGATGAAATTACGGACGCGGAAACAAGAGGCTATATTTTTCGCTCCCGCGCTAATATGGCTTTGGGAAAATTCAAGGACGTCAGTCAGCGTATCCGCCTGCTTCAGCATACGCTGCAGATTATGCAGGATAAGGAATATCAGGAAAAAGCGCCCGAGCTTCCGTGGGAGGCTTATGTATATGCGACGCATCAGCTTATGGCGGCGAGCATTTCTTACAGCAGGGAAGAAACCATGACCGCAAAAGATGTGGAGGTCATTATGGAGTCTGTCTATTTGGTTTATCAAAGGCGGATTCGGGAAGCGGAGCAGAAAAAGGAGCGTCCGCCTTTAAGACCGCTGTTTTCTTATGCCGCCATCTCTTATTACTGCGGGCTGATTGACTTGGAAGCGCTTTTTAAGCGGATGGAGGAATTGCTGGATGCAGCGGATACATCCGATTTTTCAGTGGACGGCATGTATGGAGTGATATCCCTGCCGGCGTTTTACTGTCAGTATTTGCAGCAGTATCCCGAACAACTGCCGCAGCGAAAGGAGTACGTGGAGGCGCTTTACCGCAAAATATTACAGTATGTGGAAGATTTTCCGGATGGAGAACAAAATGAGACGCTTTTTTTCTATTTGAGGCAGCTCTCCCATACCTTTGTGGAGACGGAGGACAGCATTTCCTACGGGGAATTTCTGCAAAAGCTGCAGCTTCGGTTTATACCGGATATTTTTGTCCATTCTTTCATCGTGGGAAAAGCGGCTGCTTTGTTCAGCGATATCATTCTAAAAGAAGAGCCCGCATTTTTTGACGACATGGAGATGTTTCAGGGGATGCGGGATGGGGAAGAGAAACGGCGGCTTATTTTGGACTATGCCATGGAGTGCGGGATGTATCATGATATCGGCAAAATCAATTTTATGAATTTATACTGCCGCACCGCAAGGCAGTGGTTTGAGGAAGAATACGAGGAAGCGAGTCTGCATACGCTGGTGGGAGAAACTTGTCTGGCGGGAAGAAATTCCACCAGATGCTATGCGGAGATTGCCAAGGGTCATCACCGCTGGTATGACGGCACCCGGGGGTATCCGGAGAGTTATAAACGTCTGGAGTGCCAGTATAGGCAGATGGTGGATGTCATTGCACTGGTTGACTGGATAGAAGGCGTGACAGAAACGAACTGCCTGCACAAGGGCGTGAAGAAGACCTATGACGAGGCGGTAGAGACCGCCATATCCTTGGAGGGCAGGCGTTTTTCACCGCTCTTGACTGCAAGGCTTCGGGATAAGCATGTGGCGGAGAAGCTCAGGGAGGCTTTTAGAGAGGGGCGCAAAGAAGCGTACCGCACGCTGTATGAAGGGTATAGGGGGAAAAAAGCGTGAAAAAATCATGCATACTTTACGGGGCAGATGCATCGTAAGGATAAAAAACTGCATTTTAATGAAAGAAGGGTTGTGCTTCGGGCAGAAATATTGCAGAATGGTTTTATCGGCAATATACGGCAGGCGGCACAGCCTTTTTGTATTACATCAGGCATTTTGCAATCGTCTGTTTAGATTAGGGCTTTTGACACCCGAATCCTGTTTATGTTATGTTTCATGGTTGCCGAAGGAGTATGGTGAGTATGGGAGCGCATATGAAGATTACGATGGAGCAGCTTACGGCGGGCGAAGAAGAAATTATAATCCGTTATAGAAGGATGGATGAGAGGATAGAGGCGCTCTGCCGTTTTATAAAAGGGCAGGAGGGCAGACTTGCGGGGAGCAGGGAGGATAGCGGCGGGCAGGTCTGCCTGTTTTTTCCCGGGGAGGTATTTTATTTTGAGAGCGTAGATAACGCCGTTTACGCTTATCTGGAGCATGAGGTGTACCGTATACAGGAAAGCCTTATGGAAATAACGGCGCGCTGTGAAGAAAGTGGTTTTTTGCGGTGTTCCCGTACCATGACAATCAATCTGGATAAGATAGAACGGCTGAAAAGCGAGTCGGGAAGCAGGATAAGCGCTTTTTTAAGCAATGGAGAGGTGGTTATGATATCCAGAAAGTATGCGAAGGGACTGCGGGCGGTATTGAAGCGGGGAAGGAGGGAAAACCATGCATAAGGAAAAATGGGCAAAAGGCTTTCGAAAGTATCTGGAAACAGAGGTACAGGTAGAGTATAAAGCATGTCTTTATTTTTTTGCCATTCTCTTTTTTTACTGTTGTTATCTGTTTTTTCAAGGCGTGTATGCCGCGAAAATTCTTTATATGGCAGAGATGATTTTTACTACGTACATTGTCGGGTACGTACAAATCTGCCTGTTGGGAAATTTTGATGAGGCGGAGCGCTTTGGCGGAAAGGAATTTTTGTCTGCGGCAGGCTGCACGGCGGTTTATACCCTTGTGAGCTATCTGTGCGGCTGGTTTGATAAAAAGCCGGATGTTACGGCATGGTTTGCCGTCTTTCTGCTGTTTGGCTACGCCTGCTTCTTTTTCGTCAATCGGATAAAAAGAGGGGCGGATACGAAACGGCTCAACGAACTGCTTACATTGTATCAGAATAAAGGAAAGACGCAGTCCGCCAAAGCGGGCATGGAGGAGAAGGTTGAATAAATTGCTTGATAGCAACTTATTCAACCAAGAATTTGTGCCGAAGCGTCACAAATTCTGTGATGGCAGAGCGAAATCTGACATTTCGCTCGCCTCCTCGGCGCAACAACGTTTCGGAATGGAGGAAAAGATGGAAAAAGCGATTGAGATTTGCGGATTGACGAAGCGGTATGGGAGAAACAGGGGAGTGCAAAATATTTCCTTTGTAGTGGAAAAGGGAGAAATATTTGGGTTTTTAGGTCCCAATGGGGCAGGGAAATCCACTACAATCCGCTGTCTTTTGGGAATGCTGCGTTATGAAGCGGGAGAAATCAAGGTTTTGGGGCATTGTGCCGGAAAGGAGCAGAAAGCGATTCTGCAAAAAACAGGGTATATGCCTTCGGAGGTGATGTTTTATCCGTCCATGACGGCGGGGCAGGTGATAAAGCTGGCGGCAGATATCAGAGGGCTTTCATGCGGGGAGGAGGCGGAGAGGCTTTGCGGGCTGCTTGGGGTGGACAGGAAAAAGCGGATATCGGAATTATCTCTGGGCAACCGGAAAAAGGTAAGCATTGTCTGTGCCATGCAGCATAAGCCTGCGCTTCTGATTCTGGATGAACCCACCTCGGGTCTTGACCCGCTGATGCAGGAGGTATTTTGGGAGCTGCTTACAAAAGCCGGTGAAGAGGGCACAGCCTGTTTTCTTTCTTCTCACGTGCTGACGGAGGTCAGGCAGTACTGCAGACGTGCCGCCATTATCAGAGAGGGTAGTCTGGTGCGGGTGGACACGGTAGAAAATCTGTTACGGTCTTCCCTGCGGAATATAAAGCTTGCCGGCGTGGAGGAGGCGCCGGCGCTTCCTGAAATTACGGGAATCAAAAGGGAAAAGGACAGCGTTTCTTTTTCCTATACGGGAGAGATGCAAAAACTGCTCCGTGCACTCCTTGTGCTTGCGCCCAAGGACGTGCTGATAGAGGAGCCTTCAATGGAGGAAATGTTCAAATGGTATTATTGATGCATGAATGCAAATCACATAGAAAAAGTCTGCTGGTGTGGTCTTTATGCGTGGGAGCGCTTTGCTTTGCCTGTCTGCTTTTGTATGACAGTCTTGCGGATTCCATGGACAGTATGTCGGCGATGTTTTCTGAAATGGGCGCCTTCAGTCAGGCGCTGGGTATGGACAAGGTGAGCATTGGAACGCTGGAGGGATATTATGCCGTGGAAATTTCCATTATGCTTTCGCTTGGGGGCGGGTTGTTTGCTGCAATGTCCGGCAGTGCCCTTGTAGCAAAGGAAGAGGAAGGGCATACTTCGGAATTTTTGAATACCCTGCCGCTTTCCCGTCTGCAGATTCTGGCGGCAAAATATGCGGCGTTTTTGTGTCTGGTATTCTTATTTGGCGTAGTGACGCTTTTGTTTGTTCTGGCGGGCTTTGCCTGCATGGGAGAAAGCGTGCATATGGCGAATCTGCTGCGGTATCAGGGAGCGGCGTTTTTGATGCAGCTTGAGATTGGCAGCATATGCTTCTTTTTCTCTGCCATATGCCGTAAAAAGCCGACGGGAGCGGCATTGGGGCTTACGGTATTCTTATATGTGCTGGATTTGCTTTTAAGAGTGGTGCCGGCATTAAAGCCTGCGAAGTATATAACACCGTTTTATTTTGCAAATGCATCGGATATTTTTGCGGAGAGCGCGGTCAACATGCCGCTGCTTTTCGGCGGCGCCTGCGCTTGTGTGGTTTTCTTTTTGGCATCGCTTTTTATATACTGCAGGCGCGATATATCCGGTTAATGATAAACTCAAACTTGTAAAGCCATATCCTGTGTGATAAAATTTTGGTGATAATACCGCATAGCGGTGAAAGAGAGGGAATGGCAATGAAAGATTACAGAGACAACGAAACATGTACCGAAGAGCTGCTTACCTTTATACAGGAAAGCCCAAGTGCTTTTCATGCGGTGGAGCGCATCAAACAGCAGCTGCTTTCGGAGGGCTACACAGAGCTGAAAGAGGCAGAGGAGTGGACTCTTTCGGAGGGCGGCAGGTATTTTGTGACGAGGAATGACTCTTCCATAGCAGCGTTTGCGATACCAGAGGGAACTTTGCAGGGAGAAGGGCAGAACAGTCTTGCAGGAGTGAAAGGCTTTCACATTACGGCGGCGCACAGTGATTCTCCTGCCTTTAAAATCAAGGAGAATCCGGAGATGGCGGGAGAGCAGTATGTCCGGCTGAATACGGAAAAATACGGCGGCATGATTATGAGCACATGGCTGGACAGGGCACTCTCCGTGGCGGGCAGGGTGATATTTTTGCAGGACAAAAAACTGACAAGCCGCCTTGTCAATGTGGACAGGGACATGCTGGTGATTCCCAATCTGGCAATTCATATGGGCTGGGATATGAATAAGGGTGTGGAGTACAATGCCCAGACCGACATGCTGCCGCTTTATGGCGAGGCGTGCGGCAAAGCCGGCTTTATGGAACTGATTGCCGAAGAAGCAGGCGTGAAACCGGAAGAAATACTGGCGCATGATCTGTTTTTGTATGTCAGGGAAAAAGGAAAGCAGATTGGCGGAAACAAAGAGTTTGTTCTTTCACCGAGGCTTGACGATTTGCAGTGCGCTTTCGCGTCGTCAACAGCCATGGCAAAGAGCAGTCCCAAGGATTATATTAACGTCTGCGTGATATTTGACAATGAGGAAGTTGGCAGCGGGACAAGGCAGGGGGCAGATTCCACTTTTCTGACGGATGTTCTGGCGCGGATACAGGAAGCTTTTGGAAAGCCGGATAGCTGGCTCAGGCAGAAGATTGCGGACAGTTTTTTAATTTCAGCGGACAACGCCCATGCAATTCATCCCAATCATCCGGAAAAAGCGGACCCTGTCAACAAGCCGGTCTTAAACGGCGGCATCGTGATAAAGTACCATGGTGCGCAGAGATATGCGACTGACGCTATAACGGCAGCGCAGGTAAAGGAGCTGTGCAGGGAAGCGGATGTGCCGGTGCAGGTTTACAGCAACCGTTCGGATATTGCGGGAGGCGTTACGCTTGGCAATATTTCTGTGGCGCATGTGTCCGTCCCCACCGTGGATATCGGACTGCCGCAGCTTGCCATGCACTCTGCGCTGGAAACGGCGGGAAGCAGGGACACGGCGTATGCAGTCCGCATGTTTCAAACCTTTTTTGCCAAATAGGAATGGAACTGCTTGGAACTGGTATTTTGTCAAATTGGTTTTTGGATGGATTTGATATATTCCGTCGGCGTACAGTTTAAGTATTTTTTAAACAGCTTGTTATAGTAGCTGGTGCTGTTGAAGCCAACGGAGGCGGCGAGCGTGGAGATGGACTTGGCAGCTTCGTCTCCGCGCATTATTTTTCTTGTAGATTCAAAAATTCTGTATTTCATCAAATATTCAAAGGGTGTGAGCCCCAGAGAACGCCTGAAACACCGGCAGCATTCGCTTTTGCTGACGTGAATGGAGGCGGAAATTTCTTCCAGAGTCAGAGGTTCCATGTGCTTTTTTTCAATAAATAAAATGGCTTCCTTGATGCGCGCACTGTCCATGGAAACATGCGGAAGCTCTGTCACGGCGCCCTTTCGAGGCGCAGCAAAGGGAAGGAGAAGCTTCCAGAAGTAGCACAACAGGCTTTTTACTGCAAGCTCGTATCCAAATTTTTTCTCCGTGCAATAAAAGTAAGTATCTTGTGCAAGTCGCAGCATTTCCTTTGTGGCATCGTCCTGCTTCTTCAGTATCAAAAAGTGCAGAAAGGGAGAGGAGAGGACGGGTGTCAAGTATTTTGCCGACATGCTGGTCTTGCCGTAGCCAAATAAAAAGGAAGGATGGAACTTCAGCGTATGCAGTGTGCACGCCTCTTTGTCAGCGCTGCGGATGGAGTGGAGCTGGTTTTGGTTTAGGAAAAAACCCTCGCCGGGTGCGAGCGGTATATTTTGGTCTGAGAGGCGCAGCAATGCATGACCGGATGTTACGATGGTGAGTTCTATTTCGTCGTGCCACTGCCAGCGTATCATCCGCATATAAAGCTGGGAGAGGTCGGTAGAATAGGTGCTGACAGGAAAGTCAATATTTGATGCCGGAGCGGGGCAGAACAATGCTTCGTCCGGCTTTTTTGTATTTTCATTTGCCATGGTAAATTCCTTTCGTACAAAGATGTCGGGCGTATGCGTGCAACACTACTCTCTTGTAGTATAATGTCCGCAAAAGGCAGAGTCAAGAGCCCAAAGAAACAGATGCCGTGCTTGCACGAGCAGACTTTTCTTTGGGCTCTTGACGAGCAAAGCGAGCCCAAAGAAACAGATGCCGTGTTGTGGTAAGAGGGCTAAAATCCGGCAATAGGAAAAGGGCGTGTGGCAACACAGCTCTATGGAAAGCATATGATAAGCAGAGGGCGGCTGCCAAAACCGGCACAGGACAATTCCTGCGCCGGATGCAGCAGGAAAGGGTAATAAAATGGAAAATCAAAAACTGGAAAATCTTTTAAATCTGGCGTTGGAGACGCCGGAGGCGCTGCGGGAGAAATCCCTGAACCTGAATGTGGGGTACGAAGCAGCAAGCCGTACATGGGAACTGATTGTAAAATATAATGGCAATTTGTCCGCCCTTGCCGCAATGGGGATAGGCGTGGAAGAGCTGCTTGCCGGTTACGCTGTGCTCACCGTGCCGGAGGAATTTGTTGACGAGGTGGCGGGGCTTCCTGAAATTGAATATGTAGAAAAACCAAAACGCTTGTTTTTTGCAGTGGATAACTTACCCATGGATGAATTGTCTGCGGACAGGGCATTGGCGGGCGGCATATCTGCGGATTATAATTCCATGGAGCAGGCAAAAGAGGCTTCCTGTATTTTACCCGTGACTGTGCGGGAGCCTTATCTGAATGGGGAAGGCGTGATAGTAGGTATTATCGATTCGGGTATCGATTATACCAACCGGCATTTTCGCAATGCGGACGGGAGCAGCAGGATATTGTACCTGTGGGACCAGACGCTGCCCTGGGAGGAAGTGCCGGCACGGGGAGCGGAAAGAAGACCGCCGGATGGTTTTTTGCTGGGAACAGAGTTTGACAAAGCACAGATTGACGCGGCATTGGCGGCAGATTCGCCTGCAGAGGGCTTTCTTTTGGTGCCAAGCCGCGATGTAAGCGGACATGGCACGGCGGTAGCGGGCATTGCGGCAGGGAGCGGCGTGGGAGGGTATGAAGGGGTTGCACCGGAAAGCTATCTGATAGTGGTAAAGCTGGGCGCGGTAGACCCCAATTCTTTTCCAAGGACTACGGAGCTTATGCGCGCGGTTACCTATGTGGTAAAAAAGGCACAGCAGCTTGGACTGCCCCTTGCCCTCAATTTAAGCTTTGGCAATACGTACGGCGCGCATAATGGTTCCTCTCTTGTAGAACGCTTTCTGGACAATGCATCGGAGGTGGGCAGAACGGTAATCTGTGTGGGAAGCGGCAATGAGGGCGCAGCTGCGGGGCATCTGCAGGGAAATGCGGGACCGGCAGGCGGCAGGCTTCTGACGGGGGCAGACAGTTATGCGGAGCTGGCGGTTGCGGCTTATGAGACGGCGCTCAATGTGCAGCTTTGGAAAAATTATGCGGACAGCTACAGAATTACGCTGCGTTCCCCGGGCGGGGAAGAAGTTCTGCTGCCGGAGGGCGGGTTTGGAAAATTGTCTTTTGTGATGGAGCAGACTGTTATTCTGGTGTATATGGGAGAACCGACGCCTTACTCCGTGGCGCAGGAAATCTATTTTGATTTTATTCCCCAAAGAGAGTACATTGCGTCGGGTGTCTGGACATTTCGGATAGAGTTTGTGTCCGGCGTGACAGGGCAGTACTATTTTTATCTTCCCAGCGCGGGGGTGCGAAATGCGGGTACGCGTTTCTTTTCGCCAAGCCCGCAGGTGACGCTGACCATTCCTTCCACGGCGCAGAAGGTGGTTACGGTTGCAGCTTATGACAGCGTTTATGAGGCATATGCAGATTTTTCCGGCAGAGGTTATATGTATCCGGAGCGGACGATGGGACCTGCGGCGTCAGGCGCAGTAAAGCCTGATTTGGCGGCGCCGGGCGTAAACATTTTGGCGCCGGATACCTTTGGCGGGTACGGCTATTTTACAGGCACTTCTTTTGCCACGCCGTTTGTAACGGGAGCCGCCGCACTTTTGATGCAGTGGGGGATTGGGCGGGAAAACGATTTGTTTTTATATGGGGAGAAGGTAAAGGCGTATCTGCGCAGGGGGGCAAGAGCGCTGCGGGGGGAGAGTGAGCTGCCGAATGAGAGGGTGGGCTTCGGCGCTCTCTGCCTCGCAGAAAGCCTGCCTGTACTATGATATGGCTCACAGGGTAAAAAATCTTGTGTAAGTTTCCCGTTAGTGATATAATGGTTGCATTACAATTTGTGAGAATAGTATCATGATATAAAAGGAGAAGTGTCATGAATCAAATTGCATGGAAGGACAGTTATAAAATTGGCGTGGATTTTATTGACAAAGAGCACCAGACGCTTTTTGCAAGGATGAATAAGCTGCTCAAGATTATTGAGGAGGAAGAGAAAAGCGAATGGGCGTGCCGTGAAGGTGTAAAGTATTTGAAAAGCCATGCCACGGAGCATTTCGAACACGAAGAAGCGTATATGCAGTCGATTCAATATGGTGAATATGAGGTACATAAGCGTTTACACGACAATTTCCGGTATAAGACGCTGCCGGCTCTGGAAGCGGAGATGGAGGAGGCCGGATATTCAGAGGAGTCCATCCGTCATTTTCTTGGCGTCTGCATCGGCTGGGTAATCGGACATACCCAGACGGAGGACCAGGCTATCGTGGGCAGGACGATGAGCAAGTGGGTTAATATTCCCCATGAAGAGGAGAAGGAAGCGCTGGAGGCGGCGATTATCCAGCTTATGCAGGAAATGTTTCATTTAGATGCACAGTTAATCAGCGAGCAATATGCAGGAGAAGACTTTGGAAAAATAATCTGCAACCGCTTTTTCTATCGAGGCAGACAGAAGGAAAAGTGGGAGGTGACGATTGTTTTTGAAGAAAGGCTTCTGCTTCAGATTATAAGCGGAATTCTAAATACAGAATACAAGCGGGTTGACGATATGGTGATTAATGTAATCCGCTATCTTTCCCGCCAGTTTTTGGAGAAGCTCAGAGAAAGTTTTCCGGCGATAGACTTGTTGGAGCTGGAGAAGGAATGTCTGCTGACCCATGAGCAGCTTTCCAATTCTTTTGCGCGCGAGCAGCCGGTTTGCAGCCTTTTGTTTCACGCGAAGGATGGGTATTTTGCCTTTAGCGCGGCGGCAAAGGATTCTCTTCGCGGTAAGCTTGCTTCTGTAGTTGACCCGCAGAATGCGATGGCAGCAGTCAAGGAGTATTTGTCCAAGGAAAATGCGGAGCAGGAAAAAGAAAAGCTCAAAATTCTTGTGGTAGACGATTCAGAATTTATGCGAACCAGAATGGTGAAGCTTTTGGAAGGACATTATGATTTGACAGAGGCGGCTTCCAGTGTGTCCGCTATCAAGATGATAGCAAAAAACCGTCCCAATCTGGTTCTGTTGGATTATGAGATGCCGGTCTGTGATGGAAGACAGGCATTGGAAATGATTCGCTCGGATGAGGATATTGCGGATATACCGGTCATGTTTCTGACCGGCAGGGGGGATAAGGAAAGCGTGAAAAAGGTGATGGCGCTGAAGCCGGAGGGATATTTGTTAAAAACGATGCCGGATGAGGCTATCAAGAAGAGTATTGATGATTTCTTTGCCAAGAGAAATAAATAGGATATGCGACAAGAAGCGAAAAGCCGGAGAGAAATCTCCGGCTTTTAAAATGATGACTGTAATGCAAAATTAACAGGATTTTGGACAAAATTGGCATAGAGAGTAAAAAAAACGTATGTTATAATAGAAGGAAAAAGAAAATGGAGGGGGTCTGCCTATGAGAATAGCGGTTTGTGATGATTGTTTTGAAGATGCGCAATATCTCAAAACACTTCTGGATGGACATGAGACCAGCATATATTCGGAGACGGACAGTCTTCTGGCAGATATAGCAGATAAAAAGGTACGTTATGATTTGTATCTGCTGGATATTTATATGGATACCTCCATGAACGGAATTGAACTGGCGAAAAGGCTTCGTAAGGTGGAGAGGGAGGCAGCGATTTGTTTTGTTTCAACCAGCGATGCATTTTACAGGGAAGCATATGACCTTTATGCGATGCAGTATCTGATTAAGCCTGTACAGGAGGAAGCCCTGAAAGAGCTTATAGAGCGTGTGTCAGAGCAGTTATCAAGAGATAAGGGGAAAGAGCAGGTGCTTCGGTTCAAATGGCGGGGGCGGGTTGGCGCGATTCCTTATGACAGGATTCTTTATATCAGCAGCAGGGAGCATACGATTTCCATTTACTGTAAGGACGGCACCGTGCAGAAATATAAAGGCAAGCTGAATGAATTGGCTTTATCAGTGTGTGGCGGCGTATTCTTAAGATGCCACCAGAGTTTTCTTGTCAATATCTATCAGGTAAATAACCTGAGCGGAAATGAACTGACAGCTTCGGGGCATCGGATTCCTGTATCCAGACGGTATTATGCGGAGGTAAAGAAGCGGTATCAGGAGATGCTTTTTGAGGAGGTGGATTGACACAAATGATACTTCGGGATTTGTCTGCTTTTTGGAGCATGTTTCATGTGATTTTTCTGTTTATTATGCTGTTTCGTTCGCGCTATACAAAAAGAAAAACCTTATTGTTAGCCGGAACCTGTATGGGACTGCTGATGTTTTTAAACGGAGTGGGGGTGGTCGTACTGGGGTTTGAGGTGATGGGAAAGATATTTCTCTTTACCTGCTCCATTCCCAGTTTTCTCTTTTTTTACCTGCTTTCTGCAGATAAGAGATTCCGTTTTCTGCTTACCTTTTGTCTGGCAGATACGTCGAGTCTTTGGATTATCGGTGTTACGCTCCTTTTGGATGCTTATTTGGGAGGCGGAACATATATAGTAATGTTTGTGAGCAGACTGATTGCGTTTCCGCTGATGGAATATCTGGCTTACCGTTTTTTGCGAAAGCCTTATCTGGAGCTGCAGGATTCGGTGAAGAAGGGATGGGGTATTTTTGCAGGCATGACGCTTTTGTACTATGTGCTGCTTGCAGTGATGCTTTATTATCCTTCCAATATTGAAAACCGGCCGGCTGATGTTTTACCCTGCGTGCTGGTGCTGCTCCTGATGTTTTTTAATTATGCCACGATATTTTCAGCACTTTACAGGCAGCTTCTGCTCTACAGAAAGCAGCAGAACGAGCGTGTCCTGCAGGAGCAAAAGGCAGCGTTGGAAGGACAGCTTGAAAACCAGCAGCGCATACGGAAAATGAAGCATGATATGAAAGGGCACGTGATTACGTTATCGGGACTGCTCTCTTCCGGAAAAACGGAGGAAGCACTGGAATATCTGGAGCATGTGAAGACGGAGACGGATACCTTATATGGAAAGTTTTGCGCCAATCCGTACATCGATGCGGTATTGGTTCACTACTATCAGAAATTTCAGGAGATTTATGCTGAATTTGAAATGGATATCCGAATGGGGGATGAGGAACTGCCCTATATGGGACTGTGCCAGATTCTTTCAAATGGGCTGGAAAACGCATGGGATGCGTTAAAAGCGCTTGCCGTGGAAAAACGGAAGGTTTCCGTGCAGATGAAATACAACAGGGATTATCTGATTATTCGAATAAAAAACTGTTGCAGAGAGGAGCTGCGGGTGGAAAAAGGGGCAATCGTCGGGTCGAGCAAGGAAGAAAGCGGACATGGATTTGGGCTTCCTACGGTGTTAGAGACGGCAAGACAGCTCGGCGGCGATATGATGTGTTATACGGAAAACGAAAATTTTGTGCTGGACGTGATGGTACGCTGCCGGCATAATAGCTGATAAACAGGGTGCAAAGGGCATCTGCCGCAGGGCAGGTGCTTTTTTATGCGGCAGTTCTTTTGTAAGAAACGGAGAGTAAAAAAATCATGTGTATAATTAAAAAAAGTAGTTTTTACAGTGCAAACCATAGTACGGTGAAGGAGAAGAGGATAGAAAGACAAAAGAGAAAAGGATTGCAGAAGGCTTTGTCAGTATTTCTTTCAATGGCATTGCTGGTGGGAATTTTATCTAATGCGGCGCCTATTCATGTGCGCGCGTCAGGCGAGGTGGTGCTGACAGTTGGCGCCGATATAGAGATAACAGAAAGCATTGCAATAAAAAGTGGAAGTACGGTTACGCTTCTCTCTGCCGGAAATCATACGTTAAAGCGGGCGTCAGGATACAGCGGCACCATGTTTGCCGTATAGGGCACATTGAAATTGGGAAGCGAAAACTCTGGTGAAAACACAGGAGAGAATACGGGCGGGAGCAACGGCGTCAATATCCGGATAATGCTGACTGTCGAAGACGCGGGAGAACATGTAAGCGAGGAGGACAGGGCGGCAGTAGACGGCGCACTTGGCAGCTATAGGGTAGGGCAGTATCTGGATATCAGCCTGCTTAAGATTGTCGGAGAGAGTCAGAACAGAATACCGGAAACCACAGGGAAAATCAGGATTACGATTGCTGTGCCGGAAAATCTGAAAGCGGCGGAGGATGTACAGGAGCGGTCTCTTATTCTGCTGTTTTGGCTGCGGGCATCAGCAGCGCTTTCAGTTTATCAAGGATTTCCTCATGTATATATAGCTTACCGTAGCCCGTGCCGAACTGAAGCCCGGGCTTATTGGTGCCATGAAAGTCGGAGCCGCCGCTTATGGCAAGGTGGTATTTTTTCGCAAGCGCATGTATCTGTCTGGTTTCTGCGGGGGAATAGGTGGAATAAATGGCTTCTATGGCGAGCAGCCCTGCTTCCTTCAGCTCTTTTACAAGCTGTTCCAAACGTGCGCTGCTTAAGCGGTAGAGGGCAGGATGGGCGAGAACCGGTATGCCGTCCGCGCTTTTTATGAGGGAGACCGCCTGTACGGGCGTTACTTTTTCACGGGGAACAAAACAGGGGGCATGGTCGCCAACGTAGCGTGCAAATGCTTCTTTCATGCTGCCCGTATAACCATGCTCTGTCAAAAAGCGTGCGTAATGCGCTCTGGTGATAACGGCATCGGGAAATGCGTTTTTCAGGGCTTCATATGTGATGTCGATGCCGTGCGCCTGCAGCAGGAGGCACATTTTTTCGTTGCGCAGCTCTCTGGAGGCCACAAAGGAAGTGATATAATCCTGAAAGCTTTTTTTCTGATAGTTGATGAATAGTCCTACCACATGAATGTCGCCGCACTCGTATTCTGTGGACAGTTCAATGCCGGAAATGACCGTGAGGGTATTTCCGGCAGGATTTTTGTCACAGACTTTTCCGGAGAGTGAAGCGGCATAAGAGACTGCTTCGTCAAGCCCTGCGACCGTGTCATGGTCGGTGAGGGCAAAGGCGCTGATATTGTGCGACAGGGCGTATTCCACCAGCTCCTTTGGGGAAAAAGTACCGTCGGAGCAGGTGGAATGTACATGTAAATCAATCATGAATCAGTCCTCGTCTTCCGTCATCTTGGTATATACGGTGCGCTTTCTTGCCATTTCGTCGCTTTCCAGATATTCGTCGTAGGTAGTAATCTTGTCAATTAGAGAGCCGTCCGGCAGGATTTCCATAATGCGGTTGGCGGTAGTCTGTACAAACTGGTGGTCGTGGCAGGAGAAAAGCTCCACGCCGCCAAATTTAATCAGTCCATTGTTAAGCGCAGTGATGGACTCCATATCAAGGTGGTTGGTCGGTTCGTCAAGTATCAGGCAGTTGGCGCCGCTTATCATCATCTTTGACAAAAGGCAGCGTACCTTTTCGCCGCCGGAGAGCACACGTACCTTTTTGACTCCGTCTTCACCTGCAAAAAGCATACGTCCGAGGAAGCCGCGCACATAGGTCACATCCTTAACCGGAGAATAGCCTGTCAGCCAGTCCGCAATGGTGAGGTCATTGTCAAATTCTGCCGTGTTGTCTTTGGGGAAATATGCCTGCAAAGTGGTAACGCCCCACTTATAGCTGCCTGCATCCGGCTCCAGTTCACCGGCAAGAATCTGGAATAAGGTAGTTTTGGCAAGCTCATTGCCGCCCACAAAGGCAATTTTGTCATTGTGCCCTACGATAAAGGAGATATCGTCCAACACTTTTTCTCCGTTTATCGTTTTGCTCAGATGCTCCACAGTGAGCACCTCATTGCCGATTTCCCTGTCGGGGCGGAAATCGATGTAGGGGTATTTGCGGCTGGAGGGGCGGATTTCATCAAGCTCAATTTTTTCCAGCGCCCGCTTTCTGGCGGTAGCCTGCTTGGACTTGGAGGCGTTGGCGGAAAAACGGGAAATAAATTCCTGCAGCTCCTTGATTTTTTCCTCTTTCTTTTTGTTCGCTTCCTTCATCTGGCGTATCAGAAGCTGGCTGGACTCATACCAGAAATCGTAATTGCCGGCATAGAGCTGGATTTTTCCATAATCAATATCGGCGGTATGGGTGCACACCTTGTTTAAGAAATAACGGTCGTGGGACACCACGATAACGGTATTTTCAAAATCTATCAGGAAGTTTTCCAGCCATGCAATCGCATCCAAGTCCAGATGGTTGGTCGGCTCGTCCAAAAGCAGGATATCGGGATTGCCGAAAAGCGCTTTGGCAAGCAAAACCTTTACTTTCTCGCTGCCGTTAAGACTTTTCATCTGCGCATAATGCAGGGAGGTGTCGATGCCAAGTCCGTTTAAGAGAGAAGCGGCGTCAGACTCGGCTTCCCAGCCGTCCATCTCCGCAAACTCTGCCTCCAACTCGCTGGCACGGATGCCATCCTCATCGGTAAAGTCTTCTTTGGCATAAATTGCCTCTTTTTCCTTCATGATTTGATAGAGCTTCTCATTGCCCATAATAACCAAATCCAGTACGACATTTTCATCGTATTTAAAGTGGTCCTGTTCCAGCACGGAAAGGCGCTGCCCGGGAGTGATGAAAATGTCGCCGTTCGTCGTTTCAAGCTGTCCGGAAAGGATTTTTAAAAAAGTAGATTTGCCGGCGCCGTTGGCGCCAATCAGACCGTAGCAGCCTCCTTCGGTAAATTTTATATTCACGTCTTCAAATAGTGCCTTTTTGCCCACTCTGTAGGTTACGTTGTTTGCAGAAATCATATTGTCAGTCCTTTCTTCTATGCAATACAGTCAAATCAGTATCATCAGGCGGTTTTGCGCCGCCGCTTCTTATTTTTACATGAAAATGGGGCTTTTTCAAGAGAATTTTTACAATTGTGGAAAAAAGCCGCTGTGAAAACTCGTTGAACTTGTACTGATATAATGCTAAAATGGAAAAAAACGGAAATATAAAATGTAGATTGCAATAAGTTCGATAGCTTGGGCATGGAGGTAAAAATGGGTAAAAAATTGAAGTACGGGCGTACTTTTTTAATCGGGCTGGCTTTTTTGTCCATCAGCAGCTTCTGGCAGGTGTATGACAATATCATTCCCCTGATGCTGAAAAATACGTTTGGGCTGGGGGAGACGGTCACCGGCATGGTGATGGCGTTGGATAATGTGCTGGCAATTTTCCTATTGCCGGTTTTTGGAAGTATTTCCGATAAGGTGGATACAAAGCTGGGAAAAAGGACGCCTTTCATTATTACGGGGACAGCCTTGGCAGTCGTCTTTTTACTGCTTCTGCCTGTGGCGGATCAGGCACTGAATCTGCCGTTGTTTGTGGGCGCTTTGTTTGGCGTGCTGATATCCATGGGAATTTATCGGTCCCCTGCGGTAGCGCTTATGCCGGATTTGACGCCGAACAGACTGCGGAGCCGTGCAAATGCGGTGATTAATCTCTTGGGGGCTGTCGGCGGCGTCTACTCTTTGATTATGATAAAGCTTTTGGTGGGAAAAGGCGACAGGCCTGATTATGAGCCGCTCTTTATCAGTGTGGCGGCGGTTATGATAGTGGCAGTAGTTGTTTTGGTGCTGACCATCAGGGAGAAAAAAATTGCAGCGCAGGTGGCGGCTGAGGAAGCGGCGGATGTGCCTGAGGAAAGCAGCGGCGGCAAAGAAAGAGAAGAGAAAAAGAAAACGGTGCTTGCGCCTGAGGTAAAGCGCAGCATGATTTTTATGCTGGCTTCCATTTTTCTGTGGTTTACGGCATACAATGCAGTGACGACGGCATTTTCCCGTTATACGATAGTGGTCTGGAAGCTGGAGGGGAGCGGTTTTGCAGACTGCTTGATGGTAGCCACGGTAGCGGCAATTATCAGCTATATCCCCATCGGACAGATATCAGGACGATTTGGCAGGAAAAAGACGATTATGGGTGGTGTGCTTTTGATGGCAGCCTGCTATCTTGCCGCGATTTTTGTCAGGGAATATACGCCGGTTATCAATGTGGCGTTTGCCCTGATTGGTGTGGCATGGGCGGCAATTAACGTCAATTCCTATCCGATGATAGTGGCGATGAGTGAAGGAGCGGACATTGGAAAATTTACGGGGACTTACTATACGTTCTCCATGGCGGCACAGATAATGACGCCGATTTTGTCAGGCTATTTTTTGGAGCATATTTCCTATCAGACGCTGTTTCCTTATGCCATGATTTTCTCCCTGCTGGCGTTTCTGACGATGACGCAGGTAAGGCACGGGGACGTAAAGCCGGTGAAAAAAGCAAGCTTGTTGGAAAATTTTGACGTGGAGGACTAAGGTGTGGTTTTCATGATAAAAACGATATTGCTGGCGGCAGTCTGTATGATTGCTGTGGCGGCAGCGCTGTATTTGCTGATGATAATGCCGCGGATGCTGCACAGACCCGATAAAACGCCTTTTGAGGGCGTGCTGTACGCCCACAGAGGGCTGCATGACAATACTTCCGATGCGCCGGAAAACTCCATGGCGGCGTTTCGAAGGGCGGTGGACGCAGGCTTTGGCATAGAGATGGATGTACAGCTTACGCTCGACAAGGTGCCGGTGGTGTTTCATGATTTTTCCCTGAAGCGTGTGTGCGGCGTCGATAAGAAGGTGGCAGATTATACCTATGAGGAGCTGCAGCAGTTTACCTTGTTTGATTCCAATGAGCGGATTCCCAAATTTGCCGATTTCTTAGAGCTGGTGGCAGGCAGGGTGCCTCTGATTATTGAATATAAGATTCCGGGCGGGCTTACGGAGGTATGCCCGATTGCGGACAAGCTGCTGCAGGCTTACGGCGGGGCATACTGCATTGAGTCCTTTAATCCGTTAGGACTGCTCTGGTACAAGCAAAACCGCAGGGAGATTATGCGGGGACAGCTTGCGGATAACTTTTTAAAATCGGGTGAAAAGGAATTTTCCCCGCTCTTGTATTTTGCCCTGCACCACTTGTTGTTCAACTGTTTGACGAAGCCGGATTTTATTGCGTACAACCACAGGCGTTATAAGGATTTGTCCCGCAGGCTGTGCCGGTATCTGTACCGCTGTCCTGCGGTGGCATGGACGATACAAAGCGGCGAAGACCTGACGAACCGGCAAAAGGATTTTGATTTGTTTATTTTTGACAGCTTTCTTCCCGAATAACGGCGGTCGGACTGACGTTATTCATGACAATAGAAGATTTGTGAAGCGAGGATTCTATTGTTTGGTTTATACAAAAGAGGTAGGGCAATGCGGGAACAGAATCAAATTGGAAAAATGATAAACTACGAAAGAAACAGGGCAGGACTGAGCCTGAATGAGCTGAGCAAGGGCTTATGCTCCCGCGCTTTTCTGATGAGAGTGGAGACGGGAGAGCGCACCTGTGACAAAATGATAGCCGATGCGCTTTTGCAGAGAGCAGGGGTTTCCGCAGACAAATTTGCTTATTTGTTAAGCCCAAAGGAACAGCAGTTGTTAAAGCTCAGAGAACAGATGATGTCCGCTGTGGAGGAAGGAAACAGAACGGCGGCGCCGGAGCTGATTGCCCGCTACCGCAGAAAAGCGGAGCGAAAAGGAAAGCTGCACAGACAGCTTTTGCTGCTGGCGCAGCTTATGTTTGACTGGAAATGCGGCGGCAGCACGGAAGGACTGCAGGAAAAACTGCAGGAAAAACTGGTAGAGGCTTGGAGCATCACCATGGAGAAAAGTCCCATGGAGGATATGGTTGCCGGAAAGAAAAAAGACATGGGCATGACGCTGACGGAGTTTGTGCTGTTGATGATGTACTATAGATTTCTGGAAGAGCAGGGAAATTTGGCGCAGGCATCCGAGGGTTATGCATGGCTGCTTCTGCACTTGGAGCGTTTTGCCGGAGCGGAGGACAGAAGCAGGCTTTATCCGCAGCTTGCCTACCGCCGGATGCAGCTTTTGATGAGAGAGGGAAAAACAGAGGAGGCAGTACGGCTATCCAAAAAGGCAGTCGAACAACTGCAGGCGGAGGGGAAGCTGTTTTACTTAAGGAAGCTTTTACGTTTTCTTCTGGCGTATGATACGGATACGCCGGAAAGAAAGGCGAAGCTTGCGGAAATTCTGGAAGATATCTCATGGGTATATGAAAAGTATGCCATAGAAGAAAAGGAGTGGATATGGAACATTCCCTATGGCGTGGCGAATGTGGAGCAGTTTGGCGATATCATCCGTGCGAGGAGAAAGGTATTGGGGCTGTCGCAGGAAGAACTGTCCGAAGGCATCTGCGACCCGGTCACCATATCCCGCATCGAGAAGGGAAAGGTGGCGCCCAAGAAGCAGGTGTACCAGAAGCTTTTGGAGCGTGTAGGCATGACGGGGGACCGCTTTGAGCTTACTATACAGGTGGAGCGTCCGGAACTGTTTGCGGAGGCGGATATCGCCTGCGGTCTGATGACGCTTGGGTATAACAAAGAGGCGGAGGAGATACTGGAGGAGCTGGAGAAAAAGATGGAGGGCGGGGATAAGTTTTCCATGCAGTATTTTAAGAGCCTCAAGGCGACGGCATTGTACAGTCAGAAAAAAATAGCGCCGGAGGAGCATTCAAGGCTGCAGGAGGAAGCGCTGTACCTTACCGTGCCCAAGGTCAGTTTGGAAAAACTGGCGGACTGGAGCTTCAGCTTTCAGGAGGTGCGCACGATAAATCTGCTGGCGCATTCTTACGACAGAGACGGCAGGCGGGAGAACGGAATTGCCCTATTGGAAATATTGAAAAAGCAGTATGAGGAAAAGCCGTTTTCTTTGGAGTATTATGTGGCGTGTTATGAGTCAATAGCGGGTAATCTCGGAAATCTGCTTGGCAATGCGGGCAGGTATGAGGAGGCGATAGCCATTTCGGAAAAAGGAATCCGTCTGGGAATGGGAGCAGGCAGGGGCGTCATGGTAATTTCAAGCCTGTATGGTGTGGGTTGGGATATGGAACAGCTTTGGAAGACGGGTGCTTACACAAAGGAAGAAAGCCTTCCTTATGTGAAGGCTTCCTATGCGTTGTCTGAAATTTTTGAGGCAGAAGAGCAATGGGAGTTTTATAAGAAACATTTAGAGCGGTTATATTCAAATTAGACCTTTATAGGTTTGGGGGGGAAGTGATCATCACAAAAAATAATCTCTGCCCCATTCCTGTTTTCAGCAGGTGCAGCGGTAACAGTCTGTGCAGCTATCAGGCAGACAGCGGTGATGGCAATGATTTTTTTTATCGTATTTTTCATACATGATTCTCCTTTGCTATTTGCAGGGGTGTCTTGTAACAAGTCGATTCTATAAAGAAAAGAGGAAGAAAACCATAGCAAATCAGGCAACAGTAAAACTAATTTTTCGTGATTGCTGTTGCCTGATTTGTTATGGAAGAAAATGTCAAAATATGTAAAAATATAATAGAAAAGAAGCTTTTGCGTGATATGATGTTTAAAAAGGTTATTATTTTTGCTTTTTGGGTTTCAGGGCAGGGGTGTCCGGGATAGGGCGAATAGGTTAGAATAAAGAGTGTATATAAACATTTTATCATGCAAAAGAACTTTTAAATGTCAGGCTGCAATCTGGCGGCAAGAGCGGAGAAACAAAAAAGTCAGATGCCGGACAACAGAAAATACCTGCGGTATAAAACAGGGGGGTACTGTTTTGTGTTGCAGGTATGATTTTTAATAGGGAAACAGTTGCTTTTGCAAAAAGCGTGATATATAATGTCCGTGAAGGGCAGAGCCTAAGATGATATCCATAGCCGCATCGGCCAGGCCTGCTTGAGCCGATGCGGCTATGGATATCATCTTAGGGCGAGCGAAGCGAGCCATAAAGAATGCTGCCTCACAGCATTCTTTATGGCTCTGCCGCATTTGCCGTTACTGCATTTTCAGATTCTGCCCCATCCAAAGAAAAGAGACCAAATGAACATGAATACCTCTATTCACATACAGGAAAATACGGACAAACCGCGTGAAGCGTGCGGCGTATTCGGCGCATATGATTTTGGCGGCGGGGATGTGGCTTCCACGATTTACTATGGACTGCTTGCCCTGCAGCACAGAGGGCAGGAAAGCTGCGGCATCGCTGTCAGCGATACAAAGGGGCCAAAAGGCAAGGTGCTGAGCTTAAAGGACATGGGACTTGTCAACGAGGCATTCCGCGCAGAGAGCATCAGCCGGCTTTCCGGCAATATCGGGGTAGGGCATGTGCGCTATTCCACGGCGGGCAGCTCGACTCGTGAAAATGCGCAGCCGTTGGTTATCAATTATGTAAAAGGCACACTGGGGCTGGCACATAACGGCAATCTGATTAATACGCCGGAGTTGAAAAAGGAGCTTGCCTATACGGGCGCTATTTTTCAGACTACCATCGACTCGGAGATTATCGCTTATCTTATCGCCAGAGAGCGTCTGAATGCTAAGTCGGCGGAAGAGGCGGTGGGGCGCGCCATGCACAAAATCAAAGGCGCGTATTCCCTTGTGATTATGTCGCCCCGCAAGCTGATTGGGGCGCGGGACCCTTTTGGATTTAAACCGCTTTGCATTGGCAGGCGCGAGGATACCTATTTTATCACCAGTGAGACTTGTGCGCTGGACACGGTGGGCGCCGAATTTGTGCGCGACGTGCTGCCGGGGGAGATTGTTACGATTTCTCCGCAGGGGATTGCGTCGGATATGTCCCATGCATTAAAGCCGGAAGAGACGGCGCGCTGTGTCTTTGAGTATATCTATTTTTCACGTCCCGACAGCTATATCGACGGAGTGAGCGTATATCATTCACGGATACTGGCGGGAAAATATCTTGCCATGGATTCTCCTGTGGAGGCAGATATGGTGGTGGGCGTGCCGGAGTCCGGCAACTGTGCCGCAATGGGCTATGCCCTCCAGTCAGGGATTCCCTACGGCACAGCCTTTGTCAAGAATGCATACATTGGCAGAACGTTCATCAAGCCCCAGCAAAAAAGCAGGGAGAGCAGCGTGCAGGTAAAACTGAACGCTATAAAGGAGTCTGTTGCAGGCAAGCGGATTATTATGATAGACGATTCCATCGTCAGGGGAACGACATCGGACCGGATTGTACGGATGCTAAGGGAAGCGGGGGCAAAGGAGGTACATATGCGCGTCAGCTCCCCTCCTTTCTTGTGGCCCTGCTATTTTGGCACGGATGTTCCTGCGAGAGAACAGCTTATTGCCTACAACCGCAGCGAGGAGGAAGTCTGCCGTATGATAGGTGCGGATTCGCTGGGGTATCTCAGAGAAGAAAGGCTGCAGGCGTTAGTGGGAAATCTTGGTATCTGCAAAGGCTGCTTTACAGGCAATTATCCCATGGAGCCGCCCAAAGAGGATATCCGCGGGGAATTTGAAGCATAGGAGAAAAACGAGGGAATTTCGCAATCACCCGAATCCCAAAACCATAGAAAACAGGAAAAGGAGAATTACATGAGTACAGACGTATACCAGAGCCCTCTTTCAGAGCGCTACGCCAGTAAGGAAATGCAGTATATTTTTTCACAGGACATGAAATTCCGTACATGGAGAAAGCTGTGGATTGCCCTTGCGGAAACGGAAAAGGAGCTGGGGCTTCCCATCACGGAGGAGCAGATAGCAGAATTGAAAGCCCACGCAGAGGATATCAACTATGACGTGGCAAAGGCGCGGGAGAAGGAGGTGCGCCACGACGTAATGAGCCATGTATACGCCTACGGCGTACAGTGTCCCAAGGCAAAGGGCATTATCCATCTGGGGGCAACCTCTTGTTATGTGGGGGATAACACAGATATTATCGTGATGACGGAGGCTCTTAGGCTGATTAAAAAGAAGCTGGTGAATGTGATGAGCGAGCTGGCGGATTTTGCGGACAAGTATAAAGCGCAGCCCACCCTTGCCTTTACCCACTTTCAGCCTGCGCAGCCTACTACCGTAGGAAAGCGCGCGACGCTGTGGCTGCAGGAGTTTTCTCTGGATTTGGAGGATTTGGAGCATGTGCTTTCCAACATGAAGCTTTTGGGAAGCAAGGGCACGACGGGGACGCAGGCGTCTTTCTTGGAGCTTTTTGATGGAAATCAGGAAAAAATAGATAAGATTGACCCTATGATTGCAGAAAAGATGGGATTTTCAGAGTGTTATCCGGTATCGGGACAGACCTATTCCCGCAAGGTGGATACGCGCGTGTTAAACGTGCTGGCAGGCATTGCGGCTTCGGCGCACAAGATGAGCAATGATATTCGGCTTCTGCAGCATTTGAAAGAGGTGGAGGAGCCTTTTGAAAAGAGCCAGATTGGTTCATCTGCTATGGCGTACAAGAGAAATCCCATGCGGAGCGAGCGAATTGCCTCCCTCAGCCGCTATGTGATGATTGATGCCCTGAATCCGGCGATTACTTCGGCGACCCAGTGGTTCGAGAGGACGTTGGACGACTCTGCCAACAAGCGGCTTTCCGTTCCTGAGGGCTTTTTGGCGACGGACGGGATTCTGGATTTGTGCCTGAATGTGGTGGACGGTCTGGTGGTGTATCCCAAAGTCATTGAAAAGCGTCTGATGAGTGAGCTTCCCTTTATGGCGACTGAAAATATTATGATGGATGCAGTAAAGGCAGGCGGGGACAGGCAGGAGCTGCATGAGCGCATCAGGGAGCTTTCCATGGAAGCAGGCAGAAATGTGAAAGTAGAGGGAAAGGAGAACAATCTGCTGGAGCTGATTGCGGCAGATGCAGCGTTCAACCTTTCCTTGGAGGATTTGCAGAAAACGATGGACCCGGCAAAGTATGTAGGACGCTCAAAAGAGCAGGTGGATGCTTTCCTGCAAAAGGTCATCCGTCCCATTTTAGAGGAGAATCGGGAGCTGCTTGGCGTCAAAGCCGTTATTCATGTGTAAAATAAGTTTAAATTATAACATGCATAAATAATATTGATTTTACTTATGATGAGTTTTCGGGTATAATCATAAAGTAAGAACAGGAAAGGCAGGTTTTTACACCTGCCTTTTATCAATGCCAGTCAAGTGAAACAGCAGTATAAACGGAGGTAAAATCAATGGTAAAAGCAGTAGTGGGAGCAAACTGGGGGGATGAGGGAAAAGGTAAAATCACCGATATGATGGCAGAAAAAGCCGACATTATCGTGCGGTTTCAGGGCGGCGCCAATGCCGGACATACAATTGTCAACAATTACGGCAAATTTGCGCTTCATACCCTGCCTTCCGGTGTTTTTTACAGTCATACCACCAGTATCATAGGAAACGGCGTGGCGCTCAATATTCCGATTTTGATAAATGAAATTAAATCCATAACGGACAGGGGAGTGCCTATACCTAAAATTTTGGTGTCTGACCGCGCGCAGATTGTGATGCCCTACCACATTCTTCTTGACCAGTATGAGGAGGAGAGATTGGGCAAAAATTCCTTTGGGTCCACCAAATCGGGAATCGCGCCGTTTTATTCCGATAAATTTGCAAAAATCGGCTTTCAGGTCAGCGAGCTTTTTGATGAGGACGTCTTACAAGATAAGGTTTGCCGTGTGCTGGAGACCAAAAATATTCTCTTTACGCATTTGTACCACAAGGAGGAAATGCAGCCGGAAGCGCTGCTTGAGACCTTGCATGAATATCGGGATATGATTGCGCCCTATGTGTGCGATGTGTCTGCATTTCTGGATAAGGCGCTTAAGGAAGGAAAGACAGTGCTTTTAGAGGGACAGCTCGGCACCCTAAAGGATCCTGACCATGGTATTTATCCTATGGTGACTTCTTCTTCCACGCTGGCTGCTTACGGCGCCATTGGAGCGGGTGTGCCGCCTTATGCAATCAAGGAAATTGTGACGGTCTGCAAGGCATATTCTTCCGCAGTAGGAGCAGGCGCATTTGTTTCGGAAATTTTTGGCGAGGAGGCGGATGAACTGAGAAGGCGCGGCGGTGACGGCGGAGAGTACGGTGCGACGACAGGGCGTCCCAGGCGCATGGGCTGGTTTGACTGCGTGGCATCCAAATACGGCTGTCGTCTGCAGGGCACCACGGACGTGGCATTTACCGTGCTGGATGTACTTGGCTATCTGGATGAGATTCCCGTGTGTACGGGCTATGAGATAGACGGAGAGGTGACGACGGAGTTTCCGGTTACTACAAGGCTGGAGAAAGCAAAGCCTGTGCTGACGGTATTAAAAGGCTGGAAGAGTGATATCAGGGGCATCAGGGAATATGATGCGCTGCCGGAAAACTGCCGGAGATATATTGAGTTTATCGAAGAACAGATTGGCTATCCGATTACTATGGTGAGCAACGGACCCGGGCGGGACGATATTATTTACAGAAAGAGTCCGCTGCAGAAATCCGTTTTATAATTTGGGTCCGGTTGACAGTAGTGGGGCGGTATGCCTTGGAAATGGAGAATAGATGTGAAGAAAAGAAGTGGAAAGCAAATTGCGGCGCTTGCCGCGGTGGTGCTGTTGGCGGCATTGTATCTGGTGACGCTTCTGCTGGCGGTGTTTGACTCCTCTGCATCAGGGGCGTTGTTTCGCTTAAGCGCCATTTGTACAGTGGTGATACCGCTGTTCGCGTGGATTTTTATCTGGATATACGGACAGGTGACGGGGAAGAAAACCATCGCGGACTTGAATCTGATGCAGGATGTGCATCAGGACAAAAAAGAGGACGTAAAAGCGAACGGCAAAGAGGAAGCCGTGGCAGAGACGGACGAGAAGGAGTAGAAAACGGCGCTGTATAGAACGCGGTTTTCCTGGCGGAAAAGATAAAAAGAAGCAGCATGACGGTCTTAAAAAGGGCGTCATACTGCTTCTTGCTTCTTGTGCGTTTAAAAGATTATGTTATGCGACGCCGAGACCGGCGAGCGCTGCTTTTGCCTGCGCAAGGCTTTGGAAATGTATGCCGTGTATACCGAGTGCTTCGGCGGCGGTGATGTTGGGCAGAGTGTCGTCGATGAAGACACATTCATCAGGATTTAGGTGATACCGGTTAAGGAGCAGGCTGTAGATGGCGGGATCCGGCTTGGTGAGCTGTACCTTGCAGGAGAAGATACCGCCGTCTAAGTGGGGGACAAAGTCCATCGCATGAGCGCAGTCCCTGAGCGCTTTTTCGGAAAAATTGGACAGAAAGAGCGTCTGATAGCCTTTTGCCTTCAGCTCTTCAATCCATGGAATTGCGTAATCGCAGCGCATTAAGATACCGCCGGCATCGGCAAGGGATTCCCGCAGCTCTTTTTCGATGGCGGGGTCATTTTGAATGAAGAGGTTTAAAATTTCTTCTTCAGATAAAATACCCAAATCGTACTCATTCCACTGGGGGCTCAACACGGTGGCAGCGCCCAGTCTTTTTACAATTTCTTCCGGATAGCCGAAAGAGGCAAAATGCTGCTGCCAGGAAAAACCGGTCAGCACGTTTCCAATGTCAAAAATAACTGTTTTAATCATAGTAAACTCCCTTTTTTTCTTTGTTTATCATATCCAGAAGGTTTTGGGCAGCGGCGGACATGGGATTTTTTTCAACCGTTACAATACAAAACTCTCTTTTGGGTATAATCTTATTAAAGCGAAGCTCAAATAACATGCCGGATTGCAGGTAGGGCAGGGCAAAATCCCGCACCACGCAGCCGACGCCCAGATTCCGCAGGGCAAACTGTACAATCATGTCGCTGGTGGCAAGCTCAAATTCAGGCTGTATGTGTACGCCGTTTTCGGATAAGAACCGGTCCATGTAGCTTCTGGTGCTTGTATTTTTTTCCAGATAGATGATAGGCAGCTTTTCCAGCTCGGATAAATCAAGGGTTTTATTTTTATAGGAGATAAAACGTCTGCCGCAGACGAAAATATCCTCGATGCTGCGGACTGCCATGGTCCCTGTGCCCTTTGGCGCCTCAAAAGGGGTGCTGACGATGCCGAAATCTATCTGCCCCGTGTGCAGATTCTGCAGGGTTTCGGGAGTGGGCGCGTTGCTTACCACTACCTTGATGCCCGGGTATTTTTCATGAAAAAGCTCCAGAAAGGGCAGCAGATAAAACTGTAGGGTCATATCACTGGCGCCGATATGGATTTCCCCCAGATCCAAATTGAGCATCTGCTTCAGCTTTTGTTCGCCGGCTTCTATCTGTTCGTATCCTTTAGAGACATAGGAATATAACAGCTCGCCCTCCGCCGTGAGCCTGACGCCTCTGGAAATACGGCAGAAAAGCCGTGCGCCGGTCTGCTCCTCCAAAAGCCGGATGGACTGGCTGACGGCAGGCTGGGAAATGGACAAAAGTCCGGCGGCATGGGTCAGGGAGCCGGTTCGGGCAACATAATAAAAGACTTTATAATATTCTAAATTTGCTATCATAAGCTTCCTTCCGTAAGGAAATTTTCCTAAAAGCGGGAGAGATTGACGTTCGTCATGTGCCTATCTTACTACAAAAACCGATAAAGGGCAATGTTTACATTGGAGACAAATTGAAGTAAAATAAAGAAAGAAAAAGGCGAAAGCTGCGAGGAATTACACAAAATGAAAAAGAGCAGTACAAGAAAAATATACGAAACAATCATGGAGTACTTGATTTTAACAGTGGCGACGGCGTTTCTGGTGGTGGGCGTCTATGTATTTAAATTTCCTAACCACTTTTCGTTCGGCGGTGTAACGGGCATAGCGGTGGTTTTAGGAGAACTGGCACCGATTTCGCCGGCTACCATCAACTTTATTATCAATATGGCGTTATTGGTGCTGGGCTTTCTGTTTCTGGGAAGGGATACGGGACTGAAGACAGTTTATGTCAGTCTTCTTACTTCGGTGGGACTGAGCCTGATGGAGTGGCTGGCGCCTATGGAGAAGCCCCTTACGACGGAGCCTGTGCTGGAGCTTTTGTTTGCAATCGTACTGCCGGCGGTCAGCAGCGCCATTCTCTTCAATATTGGCGCGTCAGGCGGCGGAACGGATATTGTCGCCATGATTTTGCAGAAGCACACCAGCGTATCCATAGGCGTTGCGCTTTTTATTGTGGATTTGCTGATTGTACTTGCTTCCTGCCTTGTGTTCGATATACAGACAGGACTGTTTTCCTTCTGTGGTCTGATGGCGAAGACGCTTGTGATAGACGGCGTCATTGAAAATATTAATATGTGCAAATACTTTACGATTGTCTGCGATGATGCGGAGCCAATCTGTCATTTTATCAATGCGGAATTGAACCGCTCCGCCACCGTGTATCGGGCGCAGGGCGCGTATACACACCGCCCCAAGGTAATTATTTTGACTGTGATGAAGCGAGGACAGGCGGTGCAGCTGCGCAATTACATCAAGCGGACGCAGCCGAGCGCTTTTATGATGATTACGAACAGCAGTGAGATTATCGGGAAAGGGTTTCGGGGGCTGAACTAATTTTTACTGATAACCATTCCTGCTGATTTCCATTCCGGCAGTTTTGACGGAGCGCCTAAAGTATTTCACCTTTCTATCCGATATATAAAATTGACAGGCTAAGGAGAGCGTATTTTCAGGGAGCGGAGTTCCCTCAAATACGCTTTTATTTTTGAATATGTCCTAGTTTGATTTGAGAGGAAAGGAAGGACATGGTTATGACAGTTTCCGCAATAGAAGCAGAGCGCAAAATGGCAGGAGAATATGTAAAAAATAACCGGCAGCAGGAGGCGGGTGCAGCGGCATTCAAAGACATGCTTCTTACCACCATGGGAAAGAATCCAAAGCAAAAGGCGCCTTACAGCCATCTGGCAAAGGACGGCATTATCGAGTACAACGGTGTGACCTTTGTCTGCGATTATGAGCACAATGCATTGTGCCTCGGGGATGTGAGCAATCCGAAGGATGTGATTTATGTGGCGCTTTCCGGAGGCGGCACCCTGCAGGTAAACAGAGACAATCTTGACGATTTGGCAAAGGCAATCGGCATGTTTTCACCGGAGGACGTCAATTTGATACTGCGTGCCATTTCCAAGGATACCCAGTGTCAGAGAAAGCTGATGGAAATTGATGAAGAAAGAAATAAGATTGGAGAAGCGGCGGAGGCGTAATCCGCCGCTCTTTTTGCGGCGCAAGGCGTTTGACAGCAGAAAAAGGGCTGTTTACAACATTTATCTGCGGGACAGACTAACAGTGCCGATATAAAAAAAGAAAAGCCGTACTGTTGCGGACAACATAAGGAAGCGCATACGTATGAAGTGCGCGGAGGAAAATCAAAATGCGGGTTGCAATATGTGATGATGAGGTAGAAATGCGAAAGCTGCTGGCAGAAAAGGTGAGACGGCATTGTCTGGAGGCAGAGATTTTGCTGCTGCAGTCGGGCAGGGAAGTGACTGCTTTATATCCGGCGCCCCAGATTCTGCTTCTGGATATCGGACTGCCGGATATGGACGGCATGGAGGCGGCAAGGGCGTTTCGGGAGAAAAATAAAGATACAGTCTTGATTTTTATCACTGCGCTGGAGGAATATGTTTTTCAGGCGTTTGACGTCGGCGCATTTCATTATCTGGTAAAACCTTTTACGGATGAGAAATTTGCAAAGGTGCTGCTGGCGGCGGTATCACAGGTAAAGGAAGCGGGATTGCCTGCGGGTTTTTTAGAAAAGTGCATCTGGGTAAAGAGAAAAGGCGTCAGGACGAAGGTGCTGTTAGAGGATATCCAGTATGCGGAGGTTTATAACAGAAAAATTATCCTGCATCGGATAGACGGCGATGTGGAGTATTATGGAAAGATGGCAGAACTGGAGAAGATGGCGGGAGAGGATTTCTTTCGCACACACAGGGCATATCTTGTCAATCTGAAGCATGTGGTGAGATATGATGCCGCCACTGTCAGTTTAGAGCAGGGGACGGCGCTGATGGCAAAGCCCAAATTTCCCGAATTTGTAAAAAGATATATGAAATACAACCAAAAAGCGAGATAGAGGATGCCGTGATGAATGATTTGGAGATATATTGGGAAGCAGCAAGCCGTATTGCAGGCGCAGCAGGACTGATTTTGACAGGCTGTGTGTTAAACCGCTTTGGGGCACCTTTTCTGCAAAATAGAAAATATGCGCGTGTTCCGGGTATGGTTTATGCCGCGGTTATGCTGGTGCTTTATATTTTCCCATGGTACAACGGACTGCTGATTGTCAATGTTTTTGGCATGGCTTCCTTCTTTGCGGCAATGTATGCTGTAGATAAAAGGAATATCAGGCAAAAGGTGTTTCTGGCGGTGGTCGGTTATCTGCTAAAGTGGATTACGGGCGGATTTTCTCATATGATGTGGGGACTTTTCGGTGAACGTATCCTGTTAAGCAACGGTATGACAGATAAGCCGTTTTTTTCTCTTGCCGTATTCTGCATTATGGAAACGGTGTATGCTGCTGCTGCATTTGGAATACAGATTCTGGCATGCGACATGATTGGAAGGGCATATGTCTGCAAGAAAGAGAATATGACAAGGCGTGAGTTTCTGCTTATGATTTCTCCGTTTACGCTGATTCTTTTAGGATATTTTATATTTGCTTACTGGGAAAGGATGTACTGGCGGGATGTGGGCATATATATCGAGGATGCCCATCCGGAGTATATGTGGGTTCAGTTCTGCTATCAGATGCTTTCCTTTGTGGCGATGCTGACTATTATTGTGATTTATCAGAACATCAAAGGCATCCGGCGGCAGGAACAGGAAAATGCTGTCTTGGCACAGCAGATGACAACCATGGAGCGGCATATCAGCGAGGTGGAGGCTTTATACCGCGATATCAGGGGACTTAGGCATGACATGGGAAACCATGTTATGATTTTGGAAAATCTTCTGGAAAAAGGAGAACGGGAAGAAGCGGCGGCGTATTTGTCCGAGTGGAAGAAACAAGGGGATGGAGGCGCGTCTGAAATGAAAAGCGGTAATCCCGTCACGGATGTGATTCTGACGGAGAAGAAGAAAGAGATGGAGGAAAAAGGAATCCTTTTTACTTGTGATTTTCACTATCCGCAGGGGACAAACATCAATGCGTTTGACATCAGTATTATACTGCACAATGTATTGGACAATGCCATTTATGGCGCGGCACAGTGCCAAAATCCTTATATCAGGCTGTGTGCTTACCGCAGAAAAAATGTCTATATGATAGAAGTAAGCAATACTCTTTTGCAGAAAATCGTGTTAGAGGAGGAGAGCGGTCTGCCGGAGACGACGAAAGGAACAGGCGGCGAGCATGGTTATGGGCTTGCCAATGTAAAGCGTGTGGCTGCGCGGTATTTTGGCGGAATCGATATCGTCCAGAGCAAAACGGAGTTTCAGCTTACAGTGATGCTTATGCTGGCGTAGCGGGATTTTTGTGTCTGACGTCAAAAAAAGGCCGGTTCACAACAAACTGCTTATTTCCAAAATGAAAAAAACCGAAAGATAACATATACTTTAATTCATGACAATAGAAGACTCGCTGAAGTGAAGGCTATTGTATTTAAGGAGGAAAATCAGATGCAGGTAAATGGCGTAAACGGTGGAAACGGATTTAGGGCGGCTGGGACGGCGTCTCCGGCTCAAGATGCGGTGAGCCGCAGTATAAAACAACAGATTGCAAATCTGCAGAAGCAGATGCAGCAGCTTTCTTCCAATCAGGATATGGGCGCAGAAGAAAAAATGAAAAAGAGGCAGGAGCTGCAGAAGCAGATTAGCGACCTGAACATAGAGCTGCGTCAGCATCAGATGGAACAGCAGCAGGCAGAGAGAGCGCGCGCGCAGAAAAAGCAAAAGGAAAGCGCTGAGGTGGAAGAGCTGACCGGCACAAAGAAAGCTTCAGGAGAGGCAGGCGGTATTTCGCAGGCCGGTATGCAGTCCATTATCTCGGCAGATGCGTCGTTAGCGCAGGCGAAGGTGCAGGGAAGCGTGGCAAAGCAGGCAGAGGGGAGGGCGAATGTCCTGAAAGCGGAAATCAAACAGGATGGTCCCGGCAAGAGCGCAGAGATGAAAGAAGAGCAACTTGCCAGAGTGGAACAGACAAAAGCCACGGCGTCCGCGGCACAGGCGGATACGCTTGGAAAGGCAAATGAAGCATTGCAGGAAGCCGGCAGCGAAAAAGACGGGACGACCCCAAAAGCAGAAGACAGGAAAACAAAAGAAGAAAAAACAGACCGTCCGCAAAAGGAGAAAGAAGAAAAAGAAGAAACCGGACAGGCAGCCCCCACACATGTAGATGTCAGGCTGTAGGGCGCAGCGTTTTACAGGCGCCGCAAAAAAGATAATGCCAACCATAACGAACAAAACCCCCGAGGCTGCTTTGCAGTCACGGGGGCTTTTTAGGGGAGGATAAGTATTAAATTTATCATTGGTAAGGTTTTCATCAAAGGAGGGGGTTCCGTTGATGACTAGTGATAGTATGACCGCATAAAAAGGTTTTATACATAAAAAGTAAAAAAATTTTAGATAGGCTTTTGACATCCAAATCTGTAAAGGAAAAAACAGGGTTTTGAGAATGCATCTATACAAAAAGCCGTTTTTGACATATACTGAAAGAATCTTGACTGGTACGCGTGACAAAGCACGCAGATGGGAGAAAGCTATGAAAAAACAGGCAGAGAAACATCATTTTATGTTTAGGGGCGTATTGCTTCTTCTGCTGGTGGGCTGTATCGCGCTGGGAGGCTGCAGAAAGAGCGCGGATGCGCAAATCCGCATAGGGGCTTTGAAGGGACCGACTACCATAGGGCTTCTTCGGTTGATGGAGGAGGCAGAAGCAGGAAACACCAAGGACGAATATACATTTACCATGGCGGTGGGAGCGGATGAGCTTACGCCCCTTCTGGCAAAAGGAGAGCTGGATATTGCACTTCTGCCTGCTAATGTGGCGGCAGTGCTCTACCAGAAAACAGAAGGAGGCATCTGCGTCATTGACATCAATACGCTGGGGGTGTTATACATGGTATCCGGCAGTGAAGCGATTGCAAGTATACAGGATTTGCGGGGGCAGACAATCTGCCTGACAGGGAGAGGGACCACGCCGGATTATGTACTACAGTATCTTCTGGAAAAAAACGGCATCGCTTTGGAGGAAGTGACCTTGGATTACCGCTCGGAAGCGACGGAAGTGGCGGCTGTTCTGGCAGAAAATCCCGAGGCGGTCGGACTGCTTCCGCAGCCTTTTGTGACAGTGGCGTGCGCCCAGAACGAAGCGCTCTCGGTGCGCCTTTCTTTGACCGAGGAGTGGGACAAGGTGCAGGGGGACAACGGAAGCAGGCTGGTAACGGGAGTTACGGTGGTGCGGAAGGAATTTCTGGCAGAAAATCCCGAGGCGGCTGCCCGCTTTTTGGAGGCGCATGAGGCAAGCACCTTTTATGCGGCGGATAATCCCGCAGATGCGGCTGCGCTTTGTGTGAAGGCGGAAATCATTGCAAAAGAAGCGGTTGCGGAAAAAGCAATTCCGTTCTGCAATATGACCTGCATCAAGGGGGAAGAGATGCGGCAGGCGCTGTCCGGCTATCTGTCCGTGTTGTATGAGCAGAATCCGGAGGCGGTGGGGGGCAGCCTTCCGGACAGCGATTTTTATTTTATAGGCGAGTGATATGCGGAATTTGATGGTAAAAGCTCAAAATGGAATGAAGAAAGCAGGCGTTTTTTTGTTCTGGCTTTGCGTCTGGCAGTTAGCCGCCTTTTTGATTGACAATGAGCTGCTTTTTGCGGGACCGTCAGCCACAGCACGGGCGTTGTGCAGGGAGATTGCCTCGCCGGACTTTGTCAAGACGGTGGGGGGGTCGCTTTTGCGCATTTTTACCGGATTTTTTGCGGCTCTTTTTTGCGGCGCTCTGTTAGGCGCCCTGAGCTTCCGCCTGCGCTTTGCAGGAACCCTTCTGTCGCCGCTTATGCATTTCTGCAAGGCAGTGCCGGTGGCGGCCTTTGCCGTTATTCTGCTTATCTGGCAGGGAGCGGGGCGGCTCAGCGCCGCAGTCTGCTTTCTGGTGGTGCTTCCCATGGTGTATGTGAATGTTTTGGAGGGGCTTGCCCATACGGACCGAAAGCTTTTGGAGATGGCGTCCGTGTTTCGGTTTTCACGCAGGCACATTTTTTGCTATTTGTACAGACCGGCGATGGCGCCTTTTTTGGAGGGCTGCCTGAAAACAGCTCTGGGCATGGGGCTGAAGGCGGGCATTGCGGCGGAGGTTATCGGCATCCCAAGGTGGTCCATTGGCGGAAAGATATATTTGTCCAAAATCTATCTTGATACAGCGGGGATATTTGCATGGACGGCAGTGGTGCTTGCGCTGAGCTTTGTTCTGGAAAAGGGCGTGCTTCTTTTATGGAAATGGTTTCTTTTGCGGAAGCCGGTACATGCGGATACGGCGGCGCATAGGGATGGCGCCGTACAGACAGAAGGAGCGGCGCGGACTGTTCTGCTATTTGAGGAGGTTGAAAAGCGTTATGACAAACGCGTGGTGCTTTCCGGCATAAACCGCAGGCTGGACGCGGCGGGATATTGTCTGATGGCGCCGTCCGGCGCAGGAAAAACGACGCTTCTGCATATGGCGGCGGGGCTTTTAAAGCCGGATGCAGGAAGGGTTTTACGGGAAAGTAAAGCAGGGCAGGAACAGAACCCTGTGCCGCCTAAGGTTTCCATGGTGTTTCAGGAGGACAGGCTCTGCGAGGAGGAGACGGCGGTGGTGAATGTCATGCTTGCGTGCGGGGACGAAAGAAAGGCTGTGGAATGTTTAGAAAAGCTTTTGGAAAAAGAGGCGCTGCAAAAACCTGTCAGCCGGCTGAGCGGCGGGCAGCGGCGGCGCGTCTGTATTGCGCGGGCACTTGCGGCAGATTCCGACATTCTTCTTCTGGACGAGCCGTTTACGGGGCTTGATGAAAAAAACAAAAGAAGGGCGGCTGCGGTTATCCTTGCAGATAAGGCGGGGCGGCTGATGCTTGCCGCAGTGCATGATGAAGCGGATGCGAAGCGGCTTGGCGGGGAAATCTGGCGTCTGCCGGTGCCAAAAGAGTGAGGAAAACAGCGCGAAAAGACGTAGACAAGGCGCTTTGATTATGCTATAATCGTAAAATGACCGCGACTGGCGTCTGCCTATTGTCCCGACGGGGCAGCAGTCACGATTTTTAAGGAGGAAATGTAACAATGAGTTTACAGGTAGAAAAATTAGAAAAAAATATGGCGAAGCTTACCATAGAGGTGTCCGCTGAAGAACTGGAAAAGGCATTGGAAAGTGCTTATCAGAAGAATAAAAATAAGATGAGCATCCCGGGCTTCCGCAAGGGAAAGGTTCCCCGTAAGATGATTGAGCAGATGTATGGAGCGGCTGTTTTTTATGAAGATGCTGCAAATGAAATCATTCCGGATGCGTATGAGAAGGCATTGGCAGAGTGCAGCGAAGAGGTAGTATCTTCCCCCACGATTGACGTGGTACAGATTGAAAAAGGCAAGCCTTTTATCTTTACGGCTGAGGTTGCATTAAAGCCGGAAGTAACATTGGGCAAATACAAGGGCGTAAAAGTAGAGAAGACAGAGGTTACGGTAACAGAGGAAGAAATTGCGGCACAGATAGAGAAAGAAAGAGAAAACAGCGCAAGAACCATTACTGTGACGGACAGAGCGGTAAAGGACGGCGATATCACCACGCTGGATTTTGAAGGCTTTGTGGACGGCGTGCCGTTCGAGGGCGGAAAAGGCGGCGACTATCCGCTTACCATCGGCTCCGGCTCTTTTATCCCGGGCTTTGAGGAGCAGTTGATTGGCGCAGAGATTGGCAAAGAAACAGAAGTGAATGTAACGTTCCCTGCGGATTATCATTCCGCAGATTTGGCAGGCAAGGCGGCCGTATTCAAATGTACTGTAAAAGAAATCAAGGAAAAGGAGCTTCCTGAGCTGGACGACGAATTTGCCAGCGAGGTTTCTACTTTTGATACCCTTGCAGAATACAAGGAAGATGTAAAGAAGACTTTGGAGCAGCAGAAGGCGGATGCGGCAAAGAGCGCAAAGGAAGAGGTGGTTATCGGAGCGGTTATCGAGGATGCCAAGATGGAGATTCCCGATGCCATGGTGGAAACCGAGCAGAGACAGATGGTTGACGAGTTTGCACAGCGGATGCAGATGCAGGGGCTGACCATGGAGCAGTATATGCAGTTTACCGGAACCAATCCCCAGATGCTTTTAGAGCAGGCAAAGCCGCAGGCGCTTAAGAGGATTCAGTCGAGACTGGTACTGGAGGCGGTTGCCAAGGAAGAAAATCTGGCGGCTGACGACGCAGAGTACGAGGCAGAAATAAAGGATATGGCTGAAAAGTACCAGATGGAGCCGGATAAGATTAAGGAAATGCTGGGCGAGAGAGGCAGCAGGCAGGTACGGGAAGATTTGGCAATCCGTAAGGCAGTAGATTTCCTTGTAGAGCATGCGAAGGAAGAAAAAGCAGCAAAGGCTAAGGAAAAAAAGGCAGATGAAGCTGACGCGTAAGCGGCATCGTATATAAGCGGCTGATAAACGGAGGATTAAGTTTTTCTTAAATCCTCTGTTTAAGGTTGCAAAGCTTTTCACGGTAAGCTATGATGAAAAAAAGTATATTGGAAAATGGAGGGTTTTTTATGAGCTTAGTACCTTATGTCATAGAGCAGACCAGCAGGGGCGAGCGTTCCTACGACATCTACTCCAGACTTTTAAAAGAAAGAATTATTTTTCTGGGAGAAGAAGTAAATGAAACCACGGCAAGCCTTGTGGTGGCGCAGCTTTTGTTTTTGGAGGCGGAGGATCCGGAAAAGGATATCAACCTTTATATTAACAGTCCGGGCGGCTCAGTGACGGCAGGTCTTGCGATTTACGATACCATGCGCTTTATCAAATGCGACGTGTCGACCATCTGCATCGGGATGGCGGCGAGCATGGGCGCGTTTTTGCTTGCAGGCGGCACCAAGGGCAAGCGTATGGCGCTTCCCAATGCGGAGATTATGATTCACCAGCCTCTTGGCGGCGCACAGGGGCAGGCGACGGAGATTGAAATCGCAGCAAAGCATATTTTGCAGACGAAGGAAAAACTGAACCGTATGCTGGCAGAAAATACCGGTAAGGATTATGAAGTGATTGCTGCCGATACGGAAAGGGATAATTGGAAATCAGCAGAGGAAGCGCTGGAATACGGTCTGATTGACAAGGTGATTACCTCCCACGCTTTAGCGGA